>Ga0209634_1000627_pt1 | contig 27230 bp, 27 predicted proteins | sample LinPmetageLP40_FD_184043 | JGI IMG/M metagenome (GOLD analysis project Ga0209634, IMG submission 184043) | Marine viral communities from the Pacific Ocean - LP-40 (SPAdes) (version 2) | ecosystem: Environmental > Aquatic > Marine > Oceanic | place: Pacific Ocean | collected 2010-08-26 | reverse complement strand
TAATGCGCGCCCTTCCTGCAGGGGTGTAGCTCAGCTGGTAGAGCATCGGTCTCCAAAACCGAGGGCCACGGGTTCGAATCCTGTCACCCCTGCCATTTCCTTTTCGCGGTGACTTGTCGTTGGCTCGCGCGCGCCCTATCGGGCAGCGCATGACAGAAGATGAAAAGCGCCGGCGCGGCATCGAAGACCGCAAGTTTTACGCTGCCGAACAGGAAGCCCGGTTCGAGAAACAGGGCCTCGAATCGCACACTCCCCAGACCGAGCATCCAAGCTACAAACTTGCGTTCCAGGACAAGGACTTCCTGCTGCGCGAGGAATTGCGCCCGGTGCGCTTCCAGCTCGAACTGCTCAAGCCCGAAATGGTCCTCGACGAGGCCGGGGTGGGCTCGACGCTGGTGATGTATGGCAGCGCGCGCATTCCGCCTCCCGAAGCGGCGGAAACCGCTCTCGAAGGCGCGAAGGACCTGCCCGAGGAAGAGCGCAAGGTCGTCGAGAGCCTGGTCGCCAAGTCGAAATATTACGAGGAAGCGCGCAAGCTGGCCAAGCTGGCGACCGAGAAGTCGATCATCGAGAACGGTAAGCGCCAGTTCGTCGTGTGCTCGGGCGGCGGTCCGTCGATCATGGAAGCGGCCAATCGCGGTGCCAGCGAGGCGGGCGGCGAATCGATCGGCCTCAACATCATCCTGCCGCACGAACAGGCGCCCAACCAGTATGTGACGCCCTACCTGTCGCTCAACTTCCATTATTTCGCGCTGCGCAAAATGCACTTCCTGCTGCGCGCGCGCGCGGTTGCGGTGTTCCCCGGCGGGTTCGGCACGTTCGACGAATTCTTCGAACTGCTGACCCTAATCCAGACGGGCAAGATGAAGCCCATCCCGATCCTGCTGTTCGGTAAGGATTTCTGGTCGCGCGTCGTCAATTTCGAGGCGATTGCCGAAGAAGGCACGATCTCGAAGAAGGATCTCGACCTGTTCCGCTGGTGCGAAACCGCGGACGAGGCGTGGGAATATCTGTGCGACTTCTACGATCTGGGCTGCTGATCGCGTTCGCCCCGGTTGCGGACCGCCTGATGGCCCAGCGGGCCTGACCCGTCGCCGAAACCGGGCGCGTTCTCGATCGCGGCATAGGTGAACGCGCGGGCGATCCGGATCGCGTGGGGCAGTGGCTGCCGGTGCCCCAGCAGCGTGGCCAGCGCGGCCGACAGGGTGCAGCCGGTGCCATGCGTATGGCGCGTGTCGAGGCGGGTATGCGCGAAGCTGGCGAATTTCCCCGAAGGCGAGGCGATCCGGTCGACCACCTGCGTTTCGTCGCCGCCGTGGCCGCCCTTGGCAAGCACCTGGACGCCATGGCGTTCGGCCAGCGCGTGGGCCGCATCGAACATCCCATCGTCGGCAAGCGGACCGCGACCGGCCAGTATCTCGAGTTCGGGCTTGTTGGGGGTGACGATGGTGGCGATGTCCATCAACGCGGCGAACCCGGCGATCGTCTCGTGGTCGGCCAGCACCGATCCGCTGGTTGCCACCATGACGGGGTCGAACACGATCGGGCCGGCGAAGGTGTCGAGCCGCTCGGCCAGCAGCCGGGCAGTCTCGGGGGAACCGAGCATGCCGATCTTGATCGCATCGGCGCCGATGTCGGACAGGCAGCTTGCCACCTGATCGAGCACGAAGTGGGGCGGCAGCGCTTCGACACCCTGGACGCCGCGCGTATTCTGCGCGGTGATCGCGGTCAGCGCCGTCATCGCATAACCGCCCAGCATGGTGATGGTCTTGATATCCGCCTGGATACCCGCGCCGCCCGAACTGTCGGAGCCCGCGATGGACAGGATGCGGGGAGGCGGCGCGTCGCTCACGCGGCAGCCTTTCGCTTGGTGGCAGGCGGGAATTTTTCGTGCAGCTTCCTGGCCCGGGTCGGGCGGTCCATCAGTTCGCCACCGCAATTGGGGCACAGATCGTCCAGCTCGTTCGCGCAATCGGCGCAGAAAGTGCATTCGAAACTGCAGATGAAAGCGCCGGGATCCTGCGCGGGCAGGTCGGTTCCGCAATGCTCGCAATCGGGTCTCATGTCCAGCATGGCTTGCTCCGTTTCCGCCCCTGCAATGTGCAGCGGTTCAATTTGTCGATGGTGCGCGCGGCGAGGCGTCAGGACGCCGCCCGCACGGCATCGCAGATCCGGTCGACCAGCAACTCGACCTGGGCGGCATCGTCGCCTTCGGCCATCACCCGGATAACCGGTTCGGTGCCCGACGGGCGGATGACCAGCCGTCCGTTGCCTCCCAGTTCACGTTCGGCCTCGGCGATCGCCTGCTTGACGCTGTCCTGCTCGAGCGGCGCCCCGCCGTCATAGCGCACGTTCTTGAGCAATTGCGGCACCGGTTCGAAGAGCCGCAGCAATTCGCTCGCACGCTTGCCCGAACGCACCAGACCGGTCAGCACGCTCAACGCCGCGACCGTGCCGTCGCCGGTGGTGGCATGATCGAACAGGATCATGTGCCCCGACTGTTCGCCGCCGACGTTGAAGCCGCCGCTGCGCATGCGTTTGAGCACGTGCCGGTCCCCCACCTGCGTCCGTTCGAGCGTCAGCCCGATACCCGCAAGATAGCGTTCGAGACCCAGGTTCGACATCACCGTGGCAACCACGCCGCCGCCGGTCAGCTTGCCGCGTTCGTGCAACCGGGTGGCGATTGCCGCCATGATCTGGTCCCCGTCGACCGTCTCGCCCTTCTCATCGATGACGATGAGGCGGTCGGCGTCGCCATCCAGCGCGATACCGATATCGGCGCCTTCGGCGACCACGCGCGCCTTGATCGCCGCGAGCGAGGTCGAGCCCACGCCGTCGTTGATATTGGTTCCGTTGGGCTCCACGCCCATGGCGATCACTTCGGCGCCCAGTTCCCAGATCGCGCCCGGGGTGACCTCGTAGGCGGCGCCATTGGCGCAATCGACCACCACCTTCAGCCCATCGAAGCGCACGTCGCTGCCGATCGATTGCTTGACCGCGTGCATATAGCGCCCGCGGGCATCCTCGATCCGCCGGGCGCGGCCGACATGGCCGGGCTCGACGAGCTGCGGCTGCTCTTCGAGCAAAGCCTCGATCGAGGCCTCCGCTTCGTCGGACAGCTTGAAGCCATCGGGACCGAACAGCTTGATGCCATTGTCCTCGAACGGATTGTGGCTGGCCGAAATCATCACGCCCAGATCGGCGCGCATCTCGCGGGTCAGCATCGCGATGGCAGGGGTGGGCAGCGGCCCGGTCATGACCACATCCATGCCGACGCTGGTGAAGCCCGCCACCAGCGCGCTTTCCATCATGTAGCCCGACAGCCGCGTATCCTTGCCGATCACCACGCGGTGGCGATGGTCGCCGCGCAGGAAATGCGTGCCTGCCGCCTGGCCGACGCGCATCGCAGTTGCGGCAGTCATCACCCCGCTATTGGTGCGTCCGCGGATTCCGTCAGTGCCGAAGAACTTGCGAGCCATGGATGGTCAAACTCCCTTGTGTCGGAGCCCCAATGGCGCGGTTGCCCGAGAAATAAAAGGCCAGCGCCCCTCTTTTCGCGTGCTATATCGCCGCTATGTGCAACCACGCGCTTACAGGGGCGTTAGGGACGCGAGTACGAAATTTGTTCACACCAACCCAAGAGGGGACATTCCATGGCTTTTGAGCTGATCGACCTGCCTTACGACGACACTGCGCTGGAACCTGCGGTTTCGGCCAAGACGCTTTCGTATCACCACGGCAAGCATCACAAGGCCTATCTCGACAAGACCAACAAGGCGATCGAGGGCACGGCCCACGAAGGAAAGAAGCTGGAAGAGGTAGTCGCCGCCGCGCGCGACAGCGACCAGGGCCTGTTCAACAATTCGGCGCAGAGCTGGAACCACGGCTTCTACTGGCACTCGATGGCGCCGGAAGAAACCAGCCCGTCGGACGAGCTCAAGAGCATGATCGACGATGTCTTCGGCTCGGTCGACGGCGTGAAGGAAAAGCTCGCCGAACGCGGTGCGGGCCACTTCGCCAGCGGCTGGGTCTGGCTCGCCGTGAAGGACGGCAAGCTGACGATCGAGGAAACGCATGACGGCGACACGCTGGCCGATCTCGATGGAGTGAACCCGCTGCTCGTGATCGACCTGTGGGAACACGCCTATTACCTCGATCACCAGAACGCGCGCCCGGCCTATCTCGAGGCGGTCAACGGCAAGCTCAACTGGAGCTTCGCGAGCGAAAACCTCGCGCGCGGTACGACCTGGGAATATCCCTGCTAAGCGCCAGGAACTCGACGATTTCGAAACCCGTCGCCAGCAATGGCGGCGGGTTTTTTACTGCTGCGCGGCAGTTTCGGCGGTCTCGGCTTCGCCGAACAGATCGGTCGCGAACAGCGGTTCGCCGAAGATGAACCCGACCAGATTGGGGCGTCCGATATGGTCGAACAGCGCAGTCAGCATCAACAGGATGGGGACCGACAGCAAGGCCCCGAACACGCCCCAGATCCAGGTGAAATAGGACAGCGCGATCAGGATCAGCACCGGGTTCATGGTGAAGCGCGCGCCAAGGATCGACGGGGTGACGAGATTGGCTTCGACCGTGTGCAGCGCCAGATAGGCGGCCGCCGGGACGAGGCCCAGCACCACTGTATCGGCGGTGCCGATGCCGAACAGGCCGAGCAACGCGACCATCACGATCGGTCCGACATAGGGCAGGAAATTGAGCAGCGCCGCCAGCCCGCCCCACATGATCGGGGCATCGACCCCAAGCGCCCAGGCACCCAGCGCCACGACCACGCCGACCATGGCATTGATCGACCCCACCGTGAGGATATAGGCGGCGACCCGGTCCTGCACTTCGCGGATCACGCGCGCGGCCTTGATGCTGGTGCCGAAGCTGGCGCGGCCGAACAGCAGCCGCTGGCGCAGCCGCACGCGCGCCTCGATCATGAAATAGGCCATCAGCAGCGTCAGGATCGTCTCGAGGATCAGGCTCGGCGTGGCAAAGGCCACCTGTTCGAGCAGGCTGGGTGCGGCCAGCACCACTTCGCGGGTGCCGTCACTGTTCATCAGCGCGGCGAGCTGTTCGTTGAGCGTGGCGATCCAGGCGAAGCGCTCGCGCAATTCGCCGAAGCGCGCCATCACGCCCTGCGCCATCGCCGGCACGTCGTCGAACAGCGCGACGGCCGGCTGCAGGATCAGCGCCAGAGCGAGCAGCAGGATGGCGAAGAAGAACAGGAGCGCCGCGAGCGAGGCAAGCGCATTGGGCAGGCCCCAGCCGTTGAGCTTGTCGGCCAGCGGCGAAAGGATCACCGTCAGCACCAGCGCGGTTACCACTGGCAGGAACACCACCGAACCGATCGACAGCACGAAGGGCAGGGCGAGGAACAGGCCCAGTCCGATCAGCAGCACCAGCGAGGAGATCAGCCGCAATTCCTGTTCGGCGAAGGCGTGCCTGCTCGACCGGCGGCGCGGCGCCGGTGACACGGTTTCCTCGGGCGGCTTGGTCTCGCTCATCGGCGCTTATCTGCCTCGCATGGCGATTGGTGACAAGCGGCGCGGTCGCGACGGTTGCTAGCTGCGGCTGCTGCCCATGCCGGAGGCCACATCGTCAAGTTCCTGCAGGATCGCGCGGTGCGCTGCGCTGTCGCTGATCGAACGCTTCGGAATGTTGCCATCCGCCAGCATCGCATTGAGCGCGGCGCGCGCACGGCCCACCCGGCTCTTGATCGTGCCCACCGCACAATCGCAGATCGTCGCGGCTTCTTCGTAGGAAAAGCCGCCCGCACCCACGAGCAGCAGCGCTTCGCGCCGCTCGGGCGGCAGCGTCAGCAGCGCCCGGTGCATGTCGGACAGGTGGATCGGTTCTTCCTGTCCCGCCGGTGCGGTCAGGACGCGCTCGGCGACGGTCTCGTCATATTCGCCGCGAAAGCGGTTGCGGCGCATGTCGGTGAGATAGGCATTGCGCAGGATCACGAAGGTCCATGCGCGCATGCTGGTGCCGGGCTGGAAGCGCTCCTGCGCCGCCCATGCCTTGAGCAGCGTTTCCTGGACCAGATCGTCGGCCATGTCGGCGCGTCCGCACAGGCCGCGCGCGAAAGCGCGCAGGTGGGGGACGACCTCGGTCAGTTCCCGTTTGAAGTCGGCTTTGTCCGCTGCCGTCCGTTCGTGGTCCGACATCAGTCCTTTACATCCAGCTTGTCGAGCAGGTCCTGGAAACTGTCGGGGAGGGGCTCTTCAACCACGGAGTCATAGAGTTGGCGCAGGCCGTTCGCCCAATCCGGATCCTGTTCCTTCCCCGGAGCAGATGGGTGTGGCGGCGGCCCGCCAGCGGGTGCCCGCTGCGGAGTGTTCGGCGTATCTGAGCTCATGGCTTGAAGACTGCTACCCTTTTCGTATGTCACCGGCACGATGCCCTACCAGCATCTTTCGATCCCGCAATGTGCTTCGCACAACGCATGGGACGATGTCGAGTTCCCTTGCTTTGTGCAATGGAACAATTAGGCCCCCGCGGGATAGTAAGCGTTACTATGGGACCAGGCAAACCGTCAGGGGCAGGAAGCTGGTAAGCGAAGAACTCCAACGCAAAGGGCGCCGCAGGCGTTGGCTGATCGACTATCCGCGCGGAATCCCGGTGCTGATCTTCGTCCTGGTCACCGCCATAACCGTGCTCAGCGTCTTCGCGATCGAGCGCGGCGAGGCGCAGCGCGATGCCGCGGATGTCGCGCGCAAGGCGCAGGCGATGACTTCGGCGATCGAACGCCGCGCCTATACCAGTTCGGCCTACCTGCGTGCCGGCGCCGCGCTGCTGTCGACGCAGGACGAGATCACGCCCGAACTGTTCCGCCGCTTCGTTTCCGAATTGCGGCTGGATGCCAATTACCGCGGGGCAGAGGGGATCGGCTGGGCCCCGGTCGTCACTGCGGCCGAACTGCCTGAATTCGAAGCCCGGCTGAGCCGCAGCCGCGTGGAAGAACAGCGGGTGTCGCCAAGCCTGGCCGAACAGCCGCGCGACATGCTCACTCCGATCCTCTACCTGCAGCCCGACACGGTGCGCAATCGCCGCGCACTCGGCTACGACATGTATTCGGAACCCATCCGCCGGGCCGCGATGGATCTGGCGGGGGCGAACGATCGGCCCACTGCCAGCGGGCCGATCGTCTTGCAGCAGGAAGGCGACAGCGAGGCTGCGGGCTTCCTCATATATATGCCGGTGTTCGAAGGGCTGAGCAGCACGCGCGAGCTCAAGGGCTTCATCTACAGTCCGTTCAATGCCTCGCAATTCCTCAGCTCGGCCAGCGAACTGGTCAGTTACGAGGCGGTCGGGGCGCGCTTGCTCGATACGGATGCCACGGCGGAGGTCGCGATCGCGCATAGCAACAGCTGGATCGAGGGGCGCCCCACGATCACCCGCGAACTCAGCCTCGCCAACCGGTCGATGCTGCTCGAAGTGCAGTCCGCGCGCGAGGAAGGGTTGTCGGCCATGTCGATGATCACGCTGCTGTTCGGGTTGGCGGTCGCCAGCCTGCTGATGCTCGTGGCCCGACTGCTGACCCAGCAGACGCTCGAGGATCGCCGCGCGATCAGCTGGTTCGAGGAACAAAACTCGATCCGCAACTCGCTGACGCGCGAGCTCAACCACCGGGTCAAGAACACGCTCGCAAATGTCCTCTCGATCGTATCGCTGACGCGGCGCCGGTCGCAGGACCTCGACGAATTCGCCGAAGGTCTCGACGGCCGCATCCGCGCGCTGTCGGCCACGCACGACCTGCTGACCCAGTCCGAATGGGGCACCACGCCGATCCGTTCGGTGGTCGAGGTCGAGCTCGCACCCTATGCGCGCGACCAGGACCATTCGCTCGATCTGGTGGGGCCGCATACCGAGCTGGCGCCCAATGATGCGCTGTCGCTGGGGCTCGCGATCCACGAACTGGCGACCAATGCGGCCAAGTTCGGTTCGCTCAGCGTTCCCGGGGGCGAGGTCGCGGTGCATTGGAGCCAGGTCAACGACACGCTGGCGAAAATCGAATGGATCGAAAGCAACGGGCCGCCGGTGGACAAGCCGCGCCGCCGCGGTTTCGGCACCGATCTGATCGAGAAGATCGTCGCGCATGAACTGCGCCACCCGGTCGAGCTCGATTTCTGCCCCGAAGGGGTGCGGTGCACGCTGCTGGTACCGGTGCGCGAACCGAGCGAGTTCGAACTGCGCCGCAAGGGTCCCGCGGCGGTCGGGCGCTAACAGCACGGGTTTCGCGGCCGCAAGACCCCGCGCCGACCTCTCGCAACTACATCAATTGATCCGAGAAAAACGCGGCCCGATCGCGCCGCGTCTGTGCCGACCGCATCGGCACGGTGCAGCCTTCGCGCTGCAGGCAAAGAAAAACCCGGGCCGCAGGGACCCGGGCTTTCAAAAACCGATTGCCGGCGGGGGTTAGCCCAGTGGGCGGCTCGAGCCGAAGAACAGCGCCTGGCTGATCGCGGCACGAACGGTCTGTTCCTGGAACGGCTTGGTCACGAGATAGGTCGGCTCGGGACGGTCGCCGGTCAGCAGGCGTTCGGGATAGGCAGTGATGAAGATCACCGGAACGCTGCTGATCGCAAGGATATCGTCGACAGCATCGAGGCCCGAGGATCCGTCCGCCAGCTGGATATCCGCCAGCACCAGGCCGGGCGTCTTCTGCGCGACGACTTCCTGTGCCTGCGTGCGCGTGGCAGCAGTGCCGCAGACTTCATGGCCGAGCGAGGTCACAAGGTCTTCGAGCTGCATCGAGATGAGCGGTTCGTCCTCGATGATCAGCACGCTGGTCGACGACTCGCGGTCGATTTCCGAAACCGCTTCCTGGGCCAGCCGCTCGATATCCTCGGCCGACATGTCCATGATTTCGCCCGCCTGGTCGGACGAGAAGTCCTCCAGCGTGGTCAGCAGCAGCGCTTGCCGGTTCAGCGGGGTTACCGATTTCAGCCGGTCCTGCGCCGCATTCTCATGCGTGTTGTCGCCGACGGCTTCGGGCACTTCCATATAAGCGCTCGACCAGACCTTGTTGAACGCCCGGTACAGCGGGACGCGGCCGCCTTCGAGCGATTCCTTGAGTTCGCTGTCGGCCAGTGCGGCTTCCAGCGTGGCACGTACGAATGCGTCTCCCGTGGCCTGCGAACCGGTCAGTGCGCGCGCATAGCGGCGCAGGTACGGCAGGTTACGAGCAATTTGATCACCAAGCGACATTTAGACCCCTTCCTTAAGGTGCGCGCTTCTAACGTCCCGATGGGGGTTAGGTTCCTTGGGCCGATGCCGCAACCCGCAGGTTTGACATCCATGCCGTTTCAGGCCCATTCCGGGTGCTGGGGATTGCCTGTCGAGGACTGCCGCGTTGCAAGAAATTGCCGATCCGATTGCCTGTGTCGAGTGTCCGCTCCAGTCCTGTCCGGGACTGCGCCCGCTCGAGCCGAACCAATTGTCCTACATGCAGCGGTTCAAGGACGGCGAAATCGCGCTGCAGCGCGGCGATATCCTGATCGAGGAAGGCGCGTCGCATCGCCGCCTGTTTACCTTGCTCGACGGCGTGCTCATTCGCTCGCGTGCGCTCGAGGACGGGCGCCGGCAGATTCTCAATTTCATGTTCCCCGGCGATCTGGTCGGCTTGCAAAGCGCCTTCGACGAACCGGCGACCCATACGATCGAGGCGCTGATCGACGCGCGCCTGTGCCGTTTCCGTCGCGCCGATTTCGCCGATCTCATCGCGCAGCACCCGGCGCTGGGCTACGACATCACTTGGCTGGCGGCTAAGGAAGAAACCGCGCTCGAAGGCCATATCGTTTCGCTGGGACAACGCAGTGCGCGCGAACGGGTGACCTATCTCGCGGTCTGGCTGCTCGACCGGGCGCAAGCGACCTGTCTCGCCGATCATCACAATACGCTCGCGCTGCCGATCACGCAGGCGCAGATCGCGGACATGCTCGGGCTGTCGCTGGTGCATACCAACCGCACGCTGCGCCAGCTCGCGCGCGAAGGGCTGGTGGACTGGCAGTCGCGACGGATCCACGTGCCCGATCTCGACCACGCCGCCGACTATGCGCAGTTCGAGCGCAAACAGGGCGGTGGGCGCCCATACATCTGATTGTTTTTGCTTCGGAATGTCATTTTAGGCAAAAAATTTCACCCCGCTTGGGAACCCAGTTTCTGGCGGCGCGTATTCCTTATGTCACCGCCGAGACCCCCCCTCCCGTCCAAAGCGGCTGGTGATACGATCCCGAAAGGCCTCCGTTGCACGGCAACGGAGGCCTTTTTTCTGTCCGGCGTAGTTTCGGCAGGGTTTGTGATCCGGAACGCGCGCCTTGATCCGGCGCGTGCGGCCGCGTCTATCGCAGCGCGCCGCGCAGCCGCGAGATGATCCCGCGCGGCTTCGACTGGCGCAGCACGGCAATCAGTTCCTGCGCGTCGTAAGGCTTCTCGAGCGTGCAGCCCAGCGCGGCGATGTCCGCCGGAATGTCCTGCGGGGCGCCGGTCGAAAAGATGATCTGGGGGCTGTCGGCGCCCAGCGTGCGCACCAGTTCGGCAATCGCCCAGCCGTCGTCGCGATCGGCGAGGTGGACGTCGAGCACGATCGCTTCGGGACGCCCGTCGCGCAGGTGCTGCATGGCTTCTTCTGTCGACGCGCACAGCGCCACCCGGGCCACGCCTGCATCGAGCAATGCCTGCTCGATCGTCATGCCGAGCACGGCGTCATCCTCGACGACCAGCACGTGGCCGGGCAGTTTAGCGGGGGCGGCCGTCTCGGGGTGCTGCGTCATCGTCTCTCGCATGGCTGGCGACACGGGCGCCGCTTTCGACTGTCCAACGGGAGGCGGCCGGGCGCAGTTCCCGGCCCGCGTGCATTGCCGCCGGGCCGTGGCGCAATTGCGACAATCCCGCGGTCAGGAGGCAAGCGAGCGTTCGTAGATCGCATATTCGCGGTTGACCGTGCTGCCAATCGCATCGGCAATTGCCTTCATCCCCTGGTTGTCGTCGAGGATCCAGCCGATCTCCGCGCGCTTGGTCTGGTATTCGGCAATCGCCACCTCGCGGATCTGGCTGATCATCATGAAGGCCAGCTGGCTGGCGAGCCGCGAATTGTGCAGTTCGCGGCGCACCCCCATCAGCGGAACGCGCATGCCCGCACCGCTCGGCTTGCGCATCCAGCGCAGCAGGCGGAGCCAGCCCAGCGGCCACAGCCTGCCGTTCACCTTGCGCAGCACATCGTTGATGTCGGGCAGGGTCAGCATGAAGGCCACCGGCTTGCCGTCGACCTCGGCGATCAAATTGATCTGCGGATGGATGATCGGCTTCAGCTTCTTGCCGGCATAGGCGATCTCGGCATTGGTGAAGGGGATGAAGCCCCAATTGTTCGACCATGCATCGTTGAGGATGGCGAGGATGGTCTCGACCTCCTCGTCCCACCGCGACAGGTCGACCGGGCGCAGGCTGATCCGCTCGTTGCGCTGGCCCGACTGGACGATCCGGCGAATCAGCGGCGGGAACCCCACCGTCACGTCGAGATCGTAGGTCAGCAGCGTCTTGGCGCGCGCATAGCCCGCGCTTTCGATCCAGTGCTGGTAGATTTCGGGATGGTGCCCCATCATGATCATCGGCGCGTGATCCTGTCCGCTTACCAGCAGGCCCGGCTCTTCCCAGATCGACATCGAAATCGGTCCGATCGCGCGGTCCATGCCCTGGCCGCGCAGCCAGTCCTCCGCCGCGCGCAGCAGCGCATGCGCCACCGCTTCGTCGGCGGCGTCGAAATAGCCGAACATGCCTGCACCCGGGCCGAAACCCTGCTGGCGCGGCAATTCCAGCGCGAGGCGGTCGATATGCGCCGAGATCCGGCCGACCACCGCGTCGCCGCGCCGGGCCACGAACAGCTGGTGTGCGGCATGGCCGAAAAAGGGGTTCTTGGCAGGATCGACCAGTTCGAGCTGTTCGCCCCGCAGTTGCGGCACCGCATGCGGCTCGCGCGATGCGAAGCGGCGGCCCGTATCGACGAAAAGGGCACGGCCCCGCTTGCCTTCGACCGGATCGATCACCACTTCACCATTCATTCGCGCACACCTCGTTCAGCTTGGATTAGCCCTGTGTGCGCTAGCTGATCTTTGTCAAGGAACCGCACCGCGCCGATCACTATGATCGCAACCCATCGCTGTAATGCGGGTGCGTTTTCGGCTAAGGGGCGCTCCAGGATACCAGACCATGAATGTTCAACAGACACAGATTTCGGCTGCCGATACCCTTTCGCGTCGCGAGGCGGGAAGCGGCTGGCATGCGCAAATCCCCGACGACAAGGCCATGCTGCGCGCCGCGCGCGACCTGACCAAGGATATCTCCGCCCACCGCGCGGACATCTACTGGGCCGACATGATCGCTTCGGCGCTGGTCGGCTATGGCGCGCTGGCGGGCGCGATCCTGACCGGCAGCCTGCCGCTGGCAATCGCGCTGGGCGTGGTTTCGGTGCTCGCGCTCTACCGCGCGCTGCTGTTCATCCACGAGATCTCCCATTTCCGTAACGGGGCGCTGCCGGGCTTCCGCACCGCGTGGAACGCACTGGTCGGCGTGCCGATGCTCACCCCGTCGTTCATGTATGAAGGCGTGCACACGCTGCATCACAAGCGCACGCAATACGGCACGATCGAGGATCCCGAATACCTCCCGCTGGCGCTGATGAAGCCGTGGAGCCTGCCCGCATTCGTGCTGATCGCGCTGCTCGCACCGGTCGCGCTGCTGCTGCGCTTCGCCGTGCTGGTCCCGCTGGGGGCGATTATCCCGCCGGTTCGCCGACTGACCTGGCAGCGGCTGAGCGCGCTGGCGATCAATCCCGATTTCCGTCGCCGCAATCCCGAAGGCGACCTGCGCCGCCGGGTGCTGCTGCAGGAAGCGGGCGGCATGCTGTGGAGCTGGGCGCTGCTCGGCAGCGTCTTCGCGTTTGGCTGGAAGCCGCTGCTCGTCGCGCTCGCGGTTGCCTCGGTGGTCGCGCTGCTCAACCAGCTGCGCACTCTGGTGGCGCATCTGTGGGAGAACGAGGGCGAGGCCATGACCGTCACCGCGCAGTTCCTCGACAGCGTCAACGTGCCGCCCCCGGGCCGGATCGCCGAACTGTGGGCGCCCGTCGGCCTGCGCTATCACGCGCTGCATCACCTGATGCCGTCGATGCCCTATCACTCGCTGCCCGAAGCGCACCGCCGGCTGGTGGCCGAGCTGGCAACCGATTCCAGCTACCACGGCGCCAACCATGCCGGGATGGGCGTGCTGGTATCGCGCATCGCACGCAACACGATGCGCCCGCGCGGCTAATCTCGCCAGCGCAGCAGGTTTTCGCGCCCTGTCAGCCGAGAAAGTGGATCATCGCCACTCTGCGTTCGCGCGGAATACCCAGCGCGACGGCCCGGTCTAGCGATTGCGTCAGATGGGGGTGGCTTTCGAAATTCTCCACCACCACGAAGCCGTGGCGGGCATAGAAGCCCTCGTTCCAAGGCAGATCGGCGAACGTGGTGAGCGTGATCGCGCGAAAGGCCGAATTGCGGGCGTCGATCACCAGCGCTTCGAGCAGCGTCGCGCCGATCCCGCGGCGCTGGTGCGCGCGCGCCACGCTGAGCTCGTGGAGATGGAGTTCGCGGCGCATCGGCTCGGCCGCAGCGAAACCGACAACGACTTCACCGACGGTGGCGGTCAGCGAGCGGCCCCGGGCAATGGTCCTGGCGTGATCGCGCGCAGACGCCGTCGGCGGGATGGGAATGCCTTCGAGCGAGGGTGCTTCGAGGAGCAGTGCGGCGGCATCGTCCTCGACCCGGTGGAAGGCCTCGGCATCTTCGGGGCGCGCCAGCCGGATCGAGAACGCGCTCATTCCTCGGTGCGGATCAGCACCGTCTCGCCGATCAGCAGGAACAGGAAGAACGGTGCCCAGGCGGCAAGGAAGGGCGGGTATCCGCCGAAGCTGCCCATTGCGAGCGCGGCATTGTCGACCACGAAATAGGCGAAGCCCAGCGCCATGCCGATTACCGCGCGGACGAACAATTGCCCCGACCGGGCCAGGCCGAACGCCGCCACCGCGCCAAGCAGCGGCATCAGGAAAGCGGACAGCGGGCCCGATATCTTGTGCCACCATTTCGCGCGCAATTCGGCCGTCGGCCTCCCCGCGCGTTCGAATTCCGCAATCGAGCGGGTCAGTGTCCAGAAGGGTTCGGCATCGGGGTCGATCTTGGCAAGATCGATCTGATCGGGAGCCAGCGCTTCGCCCACCACCAGCGTATCGGGGGTGTCGGTCACCGCGTTCTGCACTCCGAAGCGCGTGACGCCCGACAGCTGCCAGCCCGGCGCGGCATAGCGCGCTTCCTCGGCCTCGACCTGCTCGGTGATCATGCCGTCGGCATTGCGTTCGTACCAGGTGACCTGGCGCATCACGATGCCCTCGCCCGACCCGGCGAGATAGCCGGCCGTCAGGATGTTGCCGTTGTCGTTGAGGTAGATATTGGTGCGCACGCGCTCCTCTTCGGGGATCGGCCCGTATTCGACCGCTTCCCACGCCTTGAGCGTCTCGGTCGCCCGGGTGACCACGCGCTCGTTGAAGGCGAAGGTGGCCACCGACACCAGCCCCGCGGTCAGCAGCAGCGGTGCCAGCACCTGGTGCGCCGACAGCCCCGCCGCCTTCATGGCGATGACCTCGCTGTTCTGGTTGAGCGTGACCAGCGTGATCAGCGTGGCGAGCAGCACCGAATAGGGCAGGAAACGCGATACCAGCTGCGGGATGCGCAGCCCCGCATAGGTGAGCAATTCGCCCTGGCCATTGCCTTCCACCGCCAGGATCTCGCCGCTGCTCGACAGCAGGTCGAGCATCATCAGAACCAGCACGAGGACGAACAGCATTGCCGCGATCCGCGCGACGAACATCTTCGCGAGGTACAGCGTCAGCGTGCGCGAGGGGAAGAAATCGAGCTGCATGGGTTCCCGCTATTCGGCTGCTGCCAGGTCGATCTTGAGCCGCCGGCGGCGGAATACGCGGCCGACGCGCTTGGCCAGCTTGTCGAACCAGATTTCGAGCGCACCGATCGCCTGCCCGCCGGGGACGTAGGCGACCCGCCAGTACATCCACACGATCAGCGCGGCGAACAGGAAGAACGGCCCCCACAGCGCCAGGATCGGATCGACGCGGCCCAGCGCGGCGACGTCTTCGCCATACTGGTTCACCTTGTGATAGGCGACCACCATCACGATCGACAGGAACACGCCCAGCGCGCTGCTCGAACGTTTGGGCGGCACGCCGAGCGCCACGGCCAGCAGCGGCATCAGTGCCATCATCACCACTTCGACCAGCCGGAAGTTGAAGCTTGCCTGGCTGGCGTCGCGCTGGGCTTCGGGGCGTTCGTCGCTCCACCCGATGCGCAGCAGTTCGGGCAGGATGTATTCGCGTTCGGCATCGCCGCGCGCGCGAAATTCCTCCACCGCGGGCAGGTCGATCGGCAGGTCGTGGCGCGTGAAGGTCAGCACACGCGGCGTCTGGCTGCCGGTGTCCTGCACGATCGTGCCATCGGACAGCCGCAGGATGATCGTATCGGGGCTGTCGGTGGTGGCGAGGAAGGCGCCTTCCTTCGCGGAGATCGACAGCACCTGGCCGCGGTCGTTCGCGACGCGGGCGAAAATCCCCTTCAGGCGGCGGCCGTCGTCCTCGCTTTCCTCGATCCGCAGCGCCATGCGATCGGCCAGCGTGGTAAATTCGCCCACCTTGATCGAGGCGCCGAGCGCGCCCGAGCGCAGCTCATATTCCATCTGCTCGTAATAATAGCGGCTGACCGGCTGGATGAAGAACACCAGCGCGACATTGACCATCATCAGCACGGCGGTGATGGCGAACGGGACGCGCAGCAGGCGGCCATAGCCGAGCCCGACCGCGTGGAAGACATCGAGTTCGCTGGTCGTCGCCAGCTTTCGGAAGGCAAGCAGGATGCCCAGCAGCAGGCCCAGCGGAATGGCGAGGCTGGCATATTCGGGCACCAGCGCGATCAGCATCTTGAACACGACGCCCACCGGGCCGCCTTCGACCGCGACGAAATCGAACAGCCGCAGCATCTTGTCGAGCACGAGCAGCGACGCGGCGATGGCAAACACCGCCAGCATCGGCACGGTCACGAGCCGGAAGATGTATCGATCGATGCTGGGCAGGAATTTGAGCAAGGGGCCGCCGGTCAATTGTCTCCGCGCCAGCCCCTAGCGCGCTTTTGCGTGCAGGTCATGCCCCTTGTGCGGACGGGCCGCGCGGCGTCGCCGGTTCAGGCCTTCTCCAGCGTGCATTGCAGCGGGTGCTGGTTCTGCCGGGCGAAGTCCATCACCTGATGGACCTTGGTTTCGGCAACCTCGTAGGGAAAGATCCCGCAGACCCCGACACCCTTCTGGTGGACGTGGAGCATCACGCGGGTGGCTTCCTCCATGTCCATCTTGAAGAAGCGTTTCAGGACGATGACCACGAATTCCATCGGCGTGTAATCGTCGTTGAGCAGCAGCACCTTGTACTGGCTGGGCTTCTTGGGCTTGGCGCGGGTCTTGGTGGCAATGCCGACCTGACCGTCGCCCTCGCGCGAATCGTCGTCCTCGCCGGCAGCGCGGATGGGGGTAAGGGAGGGAATCTCGGCCATTGCTGAACCCATTATCGTAACGCTTGGGCAAATCGCAAGGCACGAGCGGTGAGCCCGTGCCTGTGCGCGCCCGCTGAGCCGCACCGATGCAGCCTGTGCGGCAGACGGAAAAAAGGGCCGGATGGCAAAACCATCCGGCCCACGGTGTCCAATTCGCCGGGCGAGGGAGAGAGGAGAGAGTGCCCGGTGGAATTGAAGCTGGAAATTCGGCCTCAGGCGGCCTTGCCGACCTTTTCGGCGGCCAGGCTCATGCGGTTCGACATCGGCGCGAACGCCTCGTTGACCAGCTTGAGCATGGCTTCGGTGTTCTTCGAAGCGGTCGAGACCATGGCATCGAAATTGCGGCGGGCGATTTCGCCCTGCAGTTCGAAGAGCTCGGTCGGCGACTTGATCGCGGTGAACTTCTTCATGTCTTCCTGCACGGTCTCGGCAGCCGACTTGGCTTCTTCCGCATAGCTGCGGCCCATGTCCTGCATGCCCGAAGCGAGGATCTTGCCCGATTCGACCACGGCCTCGAGATTGCCCTTCTGGAATTCGGCGGCTTCCTTGGTCATTGCAGTGCCCTTTTCGTAGGCGGCCTTGACGCGGGTCTGCATGTCGGCAGCCATGTTCTGCGCCTTGGCGGTGTAATCGGTGGTGTTAGCGGTCTTGGCAGTAGCCATGATGGTGTCCTTCAACTGGGAGATCGGGGCGGTCTTGGCGAGCGCCGCAGCCGGCGCCGCGGGAGTGGCCTGCTTCGCCGCCGGCGCTGCTTTGCGCCGGGCGGTCTTGGGTGCGGCCTTTTTCGTCGCGGCTTTCTTCGGCTTTTTCGCAACGCTGGCGGGGCCGGCATCGGCTTCCACGGCCTTGGCGATGGCCGCGGTGCTTACTGCATCGCTTGCCGGCGCAGCCGCAGGCTCGGTCGAAACCGTGGCAGTCGCCTTGGCGCTCTTGTTCTGGCTGTCACCCATCGGGAACCTCGCTATGTTGCAGTGCACAAAATAGGCACTGCACCCGCGAAGTCAAGGATATTTTGTGCACCGCACAATAAGCCGCGACCGCGGCGGGCAGGGCCGGTTATCGCGCCGCAACGTAGCGTCCCGGCGCGTCCTCGATCACTCGGTCTCCGCGGCCGCCGGGCTTGCGCTTGCCTTTCGCGGCCACCGTGGCGGGATCCTGTTCGCGCAGCCATTCGATCCAGTCGGGCCACCAGCTGCCGGGATGCTCCTGCGCACCGTCACGGAATTCGGCCAGGGTGCGCGGCGATCCCGTATTGGTCCAGTACTGGTACTTGCCCGAGCCCGGGGGATTGACCACGCCCGCGATATGGCCCGATCCCGCCAGCACGAATTTCAGCGGGCCGGCGAAATGGTCGGTAATCCGCCAGACGCTTTCGGCGGGCGCGATATGGTCTTCCTTGCCCGCCTGGACGTAGGTCGGGGTCTCGACCAGGCCGAGATCGATCGGCGTGCCGTCGGCGCTCAGCGCATCGGGTTCGACCAGCCGGTTGTCGCGGTAGAAATCGCGCAGATATTGTTCATGCCACTTGGCGGGCAGGTTGGTGACGTCGCCATTCCAGTGAAGCAGGTCGAAGGCCGGGTAATCCTCGCCCAGCAGGTAGTTGTTGACCACGTAGTTCCAGATCAGGTCGGTGCCGCGCAGCAGGTTGAAGGTCGCCGCCATGTAACGCCCGTCGAGATAGCCTTCGGGGGTTAGGCCCTTGATTGCCGCCAGCTGCTGGTCGTCGACGAAGTTGCGCAGCTCGCCCGCCTTCTCGAAATCGACCTGCGCGGTGAAGAAGGTCGCGCTCCTGACCTTGTCCTGCTCGCCGCGGCGGTGCAGCACCGCCAGCGTCCCCGCCAGCGTCGTGCCGGCCACGCAATAGCCGATCGCGTGGACCGCCGGCACGTCCAGCCGCGCACGGATATGGTCGATCGCGTCGATTTGCGCGCGCACGTAATCGTCCCACACCACGTCTTTCATGCTGGCATCGGCCGATTTCCAGCTGACCATGAACACGGTGACGCCCTGTTCGACCGCCCAGCGCACGAAGCTTTTCCGGGCATTGAGGTCGAGGATGTAGAACCGGTTTATCCATGGCGGGAAGATGACCAGAGGCGTCGCCAGCACCGTGTCGGTCGCCGGCGTGTACTGGATCAACTGGTAGAGCGGGGTCTCGTGCACCACCTTGCCCGGCGTCACCGCGATGTTCTCGCCCAGCGTGAAAGCGCTCGCGTCGGTATGCGACAATTGCCCGCGTCTCAGATCGGCGAGCAGGTGTTCCATCCCCGTGACGAGGTTTTCGCCCTGCGTTTCCAGCGTGCGTTCCATCACCACCGGGTTGAGCAGCGGGAAATTGGCCGGGCTGGCCGCATCGGTCATCGTCCGCGTGGTGAACCGCAATTGTTCGCGCTTGTCGTCGGACAGCCCGTCGATCCGGTCGACCATTTCGGCCACGCGCTCGGCCAGGAACAGATAGGTCTGGTGGATCAGCGCATAGGCGGGGTGCGCGCGCCAGCGCGGGTCGGCGAAACGGCGGTCGCGGCGCGGCATGTCGGCGGCGTCCCGGGCCTCTTCCTGCCCGCCGGCGCCCAGTCCGTATTGCGCCAGCACCTGCTGCCATACCTCCATCCCTTCCTGCCACAGCGCCTGCTGCTGCGCGGGATCGGCCAGCGGCATCTGGCGGTACCAGTCCTGCGCCAGCCCCATCCACCGCGCCGGGTCCATCCACGGCACCAGCGCCTGCGGATCGGCCAGCTGCTCGGCCTGGTATTCCAGCCACATCGTCTGCAGCTTCGTCCCGACCTCGGCCCAGTGGCGCATGTCCTCCGCCGACAGCGGGTTGCCCCCCGCCGCCTCGGCCATCGGCGCGAACAGCGCGCGGGCGAATTTCGCCGGCGCTTCGAAAAGGTTGGTGAAGGGGTCGGGGCCGTCGTCGGTCATCATCGCTCCTGCCTGGTGCCAAGCGCCTGTTGGGGTCGCAATAGGATATTCCGCCTCCACATGCACGCGCGCCGATTGCACCGGGGAGGTGAATAGGTAATCAGTGTGACTCGCCTACAGCCCGAAAGAGCCATGATGTCCGACGAATTCTACCGTATCAAGCGCCTGCCGCCCTATGTCATCGCCGAGGTCAACGCGATGCGGCACGAGGCGCGGCGCGCGGGGCGCGACATCATCGATCTCGGCATGGGCAATCCGGACCACCCGCCGCCGCAGCATGTGATCGACAAATTGTGCGAGGTCGCGGCCAAGCCGGGCGCGCATGGCTATTCGCAGTCCAAGGGCATTCCCGGGCTGCGCAAGGCGCAGGCGAACTATTACGGCCGCCGCTTCAACGTCGATCTCGATCCCGATCGCGAAGTGGTGGTGACGATGGGCTCGAAGGAAGGCCTGTCGTCGATGGCCACCGCGATTACCGCGCCGGGCGACGTGATCCTTGCGCCGAGCCCGTCCTATCCGATCCACACCTTCGGCTTCATCATCGCCGGGGCGACCATCCGCAGCGTGCCGACCACGCCCGACGAGCGCTATTGGCGCGCGCTCGAGAACGCGATGGACTACACCGTGCCGCGCCCGACCGTGCTGGTGGTCAACTATCCCAGCAACCCGACTGCCGAAACGGTCGACCTCGCGTTCTACGAACGGCTGGTCGCATGGGCGAAGGAGAACCGGGTCTGGGTGCTGTCCGACCTCGCCTATTCGGAACTCTATTACGACGGCAAGCCGACCCGCTCGATCCTCGAGGTCCCGGGGGCGAAGGATGTCGCGGTGGAATTCACCTCGATGTCGAAAACCTATTCGATGGCCGGCTGGCGGATGGGCTTCGCGGTCGGCAACCCCACGCTGATCTCCGCGCTGACGCGGGTGAAGTCCTATCTCGACTACGGCGCCTTCACCCCGATCCAGGCGGCCGCCTGCGCCGCGCTCAACGGGCCGCAGGACGTGGTCGAGGAAAACCGCGCGCGCTACCAGAGCCGCCGCGACGTGATGGTCGAAAGCTTCGCCCGGGCCGGGTGGGATATCCCCACGCCGCCCGCCAGCATGTTCGCCTGGGCCAAGCTGCCGCCCGGTTTCGAGGAGATAGGCAGCCTCGAATTCTCCAAGCAATTGCTCGAACATGCCGATGTCGCGGTCGCGGCCGGGGTCGGCTATGGCGAGGAGGGCGAGGGCCACGTGCGCATCGCCATGGTCGAGAACGAGCAGCGCATTCGCCAGGCAGCGCGCAATGTGAAGCGCTTCCTCGCCGACCACGCGGGGCGCTGATGCGGCTGTTGCATCCGGATCGGTAGCATTTCCGCGTCCGGGCGGTTCTCAAACCTCGGTTTTTACTTAATCTCCGGCCCGCATCGGAAAACCGAGGGGTCGCTTGATGAGGGGCGCGGCATTCGCATGGCTGTCGACCAGCCCGGCTGTCCCGGTCCGATGGGATCTGGGCCATGCCGGCTGGTCGATGGAACACGCACCGGATGCCGCCAGCGTGTCCGCGGCGCTGCCGGGCGTGCTCGACTGGCGCGCCGCCAGCCGGCCGCGTGACTGGCATGCGCTTGCGGGACGCAGCCGGATCGTCGCGGTAGGGGTCGATAGCCCGCGGGAACGCGCGCGCCTGCTCGATGCCGGGCTGGGCGATGCGCTCTCCAGCCACGTCGCCTTCGTCGAGCTCGGCGTGCGGCTGGCGCGGCTGCGCCACGGCGAAAGTTCGCTCCCGCGGTCGCTGCGGGCGGGGCCGGTGACGCTCGACCTGTTCCACCGCGACGGGCGGCTCGATGGCCGCTGGCTGGGGCTGCATCCACGCGAATTCGGCCTGCTCTGGCGGCTCGCCGAAGCGCGCGGCATGCCGATCACCCGCCGCCAGCTGCTGCGCGATGTGTGGCGGATCGAGCATCCGCCCGAAACCAACTCGCTCGCCGTGCATGTCTCGCGGCTCCGGGCCAAGCTGGCGGTCTCCGCCTGCAGCTGGCTGGTGGAAACGCATCCGCAAGGCGGCTACCGGCTGGCGGCCCGGCCCGCGGCCATTCCCTGCGAGGCGCAATGCGCCTGACCGTCCATGCCGCTGCCGGCACGCGGCAACTGGACATGGCCCGCCCGATGGGTACCAAGGGGCGCACAGTTGCGGAGAGAGGTTTCAGCATGCAGTTCAACGATCGCGTTTCCATCGACCTGGTCGATAATGGCGTGGCGCAGGTCCGCTTCACTCGCGGCGACAAGATGAACGCGCTCGATCCCGCTCAATTCGACGCGGTGATCGCCGCGGGCGAAGCGCTGCGCACGATGAAAGGGCTGCGCGTCGCCGTGCTGTCGGGCGAGGGGCGCGCCTTCTGCGCCGGGCTCGACACTGCCAGCTTCGGCGGCGACGGCGGCGGATCGTCCAAGCTTGCCGAACGCGGCTATGGCAATGCCAACCGCGCACAGGAAGCCGCGATGACCTGGCGCAAATGCCCCGTGCCGGTGATTGCCGCAGTGCACGGCGTGTGCTTCGGCGGCGGGCTGCAGATCGCCAGCGGCGCCGATATCCGGGTGGTGCACCCGCAGACGCGCATGGCGGTGATGGAAATGAAATGGGGCCTCGTGCCCGACATGGGTGGTTATGCCCTGTGGCGCGGGCTGGTGCGCGACGACGTGCTGCGCGAACTGACCTACACCAACCGCGAATTCATCGGCGAGGAAGCGCTGCAGCTCGGCCTCGCCACCATGCTCGACGACGATCCGCATGCCCGCGCCACCGCGCTGGCCGAAACCATCGCCAACAAGAACCCCGAAGCGATCCGCGGCGCCAAGCGCCTGTTCCACGTGATGCATGAAGAGGGCGAGGATGCGATCCTGCTGGCCGAGAGCGAGGAACAGGACGCCATCATGCGCCAGCCCAACCAGATCGAGGCGGTCATGGCCGAAATGCAGAAACGCGCGCCGGTGTTCAAGGACGTGTGAGGGGGGGGGCTTATCCTCACGGGCCGGCTGCGCGCGTTAACATAGCTATGACGATCTGCGCCTAAGCACGCTGGTATGCAGCAATTCGGCCAAATCACTCGCCGCATGTCCGGATGGGTCATGCTCTGCCTTGCACTGGCAGTGGCGGGGTGTTCGCTCACCGATCAGACGCCAGTCTATCGCTATCGGCTGACCGTGGAGGTCGATACGCCCGATGGGGTGAAAACCGGATCGAGCGTGATCGAGGTGGATACCGAGGTAGCGGGCGGATATTCGATCCCGACACCCGGGCGGGTTACCAATCGCGTACGCGGCGAAGCGGTGACGGTCGATCTTGGCGAGGGGCGGGTGTTGTTCGCACTGCTGCGTTCGGAGGCCGACATCGATTGGGCGGGACGGGTAATGTACCGCCTTTCTCCGCAATACGCCGGCGAAAATGCTCTTCGGGACGGGTATCGGAACATGCTGCGGCACCGGCCGGAAAGGACCGTGCCGCGACATTTTTCGCGCGCCGACCAGGTGAATAAACGCTCGGCCTATCCGATGCTGGTAACCTTCGGCGACCTCGACGATCCCACCAGCGTCGAACGAGTCGATCCCGACGATCTGGCCGCGACATTCGGAGAAGGGGTCAGCCTCAAGCGCATTACTGTGCAGGTTACGGACGATACGGTTACGAGCGGGATTGGGCAGCGTCTGGGGTGGCTGAATCGAACAAAGGGCACCCTTCTATCGAGGCCAAGAGATACCCCGATCGGTCAACTCCCGATCGAATATCAGGTTGGCAAAATCTCGTTTGTTCGAAGTGATGGTCAATGAAGCGCTATGTTTTTCTCTTGCCGCTCCGATCCCAGCGTTCGTTCGCGACCCATATCTTACCGCCGTGCCCAATCAATCATCCCGCCCGCGGGATAGCGCAGGCCGAAGCATAGCCCAGCCCGCGTTTGATCGCGGGGAACAGCCTGCCGCTGGCGGCGGCGAGCGTCATTTCGGTACGGACGGGGCGCGAATGCTGCGCCTCGATTGCCTCGCCCAATTCGACCGCGCGGAGAAAATCGCTTTCGTCTGCGGTTATCTCGCCTGAGGCTAGGCCGCTTCGGTCGCGGGCTGCGACGCGGCGAGGAATTGCCGTACGAGGTGTTTGAGATGCGTCGGGAAATGGTCGAGCCCGGGGGTCTCGCCGATCGGCGCCCCGATCTTCGTGCCCGGCTTGAGCCGTTTCATGCGCCAGTTGGGAAATGCGCGCTGCGCGATTTCGGTCTGGCTCAGGATCTCGATCTGCGAATGGCGCGTGTCTTCGCCGAGCCGCGAAAGCAGCGCATCGATTGCGCTCCGGGATCCTTCCACGACCTGGAAGAAGCGGTTCTCCGCAAAGATCAGGAACCCGGTGAGATCGTCTCGGGAATTGTTTCGTGCCGAGGTTTCGATGATCTTGAACACATCGTCGGGAGCAAGGACGCTCGATGCCCTGCTCACATAGGCTATTTGCAACACCCGGTTCACTCCTGAATTTTCGCTATCCTAACCAGCCTGGCTTACCGAGCCGTTAAGAAATTGCCGGTCAGTGGGTGCGCCACGGCGTCGGTCTGTCACCGCTCCGCGCCTGGCCGCGGGCCTTCCCATCGCTGCAAATTCTCGGGTATCGCCGGCATCCCCATTGCGCTGCCCGATTGCGCGTGTTCAACACCGCAGCCGGTTCATCCAGGGGCACGATCGGGCTTGCTCCACGTTAGAGGTCATGATGTTCGATCGCCTGTCTGTCCTGCCGCAATATCTCCTGCCCAAACGCGGGCTGACACGTCTTGCCGGGCGCGTTGCCCGGGCGCGTGGGGGGCGGGCGACGACCCGGCTGATCCACTGGTTCGTCGGAAAATACGGCGTCGACATGAGCGAGGCCGAAAACCCGGACATTGCCAGCTACGCCTCGTTCAACGATTTTTTCGGCCGCCCGCTGAAACCGGGCGCGCGGCCGCTGGCCGATGCCGATTTCATCTCGCCGGTGGACGGTGCCATCAGCCAGTTCGGCGCGATCGACGATCACCATATCCTGCAGGCCAAGGGGCATCGCTTCACCACGACCCAACTGGTCGGCGGGGACGCCGCGCTGGCGGGCCGGTTCCGCCACGGCAGTTTTGCGAACCTGTATCTCTCGCCGCGGGATTATCACCGGCTGCACATGCCGTGCGCGGGCCGCCTGCAACGCATGATCTATGTTCCCGGCGCGCTGTTTTCGGTCAATCCGGTGACCGCGCGCGGCGTGCCCGGACTGTTTGCCCGCAACGAACGCGTGGTCTGCGTGTTCGATTCCGAAACGCATGGGCCCTTCGTGATGGTGCTGGTCGGCGCGACGATTGTCGGCAGCATGGCCACCACATGGCACGGGGTGGTCAATCCGCAGCGCACCGGGGCGATTGCCGAGTGGGATTATTCGGACCAGCCGGTCGTGCTCGAACAGGGCGAGGAAATGGGCCGCTTCCTTCTCGGATCGACGGTGATCATGCTGTTCGAGAAAGATGTCATCGAATTCAATGCGGACTGGCGCCCCGAAGGCCCGGTTCGGCTGGGAGAGGTGATGGGCACCAGGCCCGCCCGGTAATCCCGGTTCGCGGCTGCGCGCAGTCTCGGATCAGGAAACGCGCCGTGCGGTGCTCAGGCGGCGGCGGAAGCGTCGCCCTTCAACCGCCGTGCCTGGAATGCGAAGCGCGCGGCCTTGCCGACATCCTCCTGGAACGATGAATTGACCAGTCCGCCGACGATCGAACCGACGAGGGGTACGACCATGCCCGCCCGGCTGCGGAAGCTGGTGAATGCGATTGCGCGCGAAATCCGCTCGACTGCCTGATCGACGATCGGCGCGATGTGTTCGTGATCGGCATGGACGAGTTCCCCGGCCGGGCCGAGCGCCGCTTCCAGCGCCGCAATGCGGTCCCGGCGCGCCTCGGGTTCGTCCACTGCGGCCAGTTCGAGGATCTGGAGGCGGAACAGCTTTTCTGCCGGGCCATCGCCCGTGTAGCCATAGGCGCGCCCGGTATCGCGGATGGCGCGCAGCGCTATGGCGATGGTGGCCGGGATGTCCGCGCTCATCGACAGCGCACCGCCCAGGCCAGCGGCGGCCCCGGTGGTCGCGCTGACGCTGCGCGCGGTGCGCGATACCTTGCGGGCCGCCTGCCGCGCCGCCTCGAGATCGGCCGCATCGTGATCGAACTGGACGAGGCGCGGGGCGCCCGCCGCCCGGTCGAGCCCCTTCAGCACGGTTTCGACCAGGCCCTTCGGGACCACGCTGGCGATCGCTGCGCCGAATGGATGCGTCAGCCGCTCCAGTCCGCGCCCGAGGCGGGAAGGGGTGCTGTCGCGGAACCGGCGCTGCTCTTCGATGATATCCATGCCAACCGAATGGCTGCGGGGCGGACACGTTCCGGAACGGGGCTGGTAATTCGGCAGGCGGCCGGTAGCTTCGCCGGTACGCCAGTTCCCCCGCGCTCGCTCCTTTAGCCCCGGATAGAGGCGACTCGCACGCCGCTTTCCTACAGCGTGGGTGATCGGCATGAGGGGCCCGCTCTTTGACCGCGTGAAATTGCTACCCTGCCGGGCGTGACCGGTGCAGTGCCTTATACTGCCGGAAGGTCACACATACGCGGGCGTTGCCGGGGGCAAGCTGCTGGCTGCGCTGATCATTCCGGGAAGGTCACGCTTTTCGCAGGCGCGTAAAGCGGTCCATGTTCAGCCGAACACCGCCACGCATTGCATGCCGTCGAGCATCTGCTTGCCGTCGGCGTTCCATAGCCGCAGCCTTTCAGAGGAGTAGCCATGCGCAGCGTGCTGGCTGGCGTTCTCGCTCATCCACCAGCCGTCGCGGGTCGCGGGCGCGGGTTCGAGCAGGTTGAACGACCAGTTGACCGAACTGATCGGTCCCTGCCGTTTCATCGCGCGCATCGCGCCCGGGGGCAGGACGTCGCCCAGCAGGATGAGCTCGCTCACCGGGTCGAGCCCTTCGCGGTCGGTCAGCCGCGCCCAGCGGCGCACCACCGGGTCGCCCGGACCCTGCTGCTCCTGCGCGCGGCGGATCTCGAAGTTGTTCTGGATGAAGGCGGGACCCTTGCCGTGCATCGCGCTCTCGGCTTCCTCGGGCGGACCGGGCCAGTCGGCGACCGGTGCGGCCTCGTGTATGGCATTGGCCTCGCGTTCGGTGCCGAACAGCCAGAAGGCGGTGAGCGTGCATTTCCCCTCGCACCAGATCTCGCTGCGCACCTGTGCGACATTGCGGCCCTGCCGGACGATCTCGCGGCGTAGCTCGGCATCGGGTCCGGTAGGGGCGACGAAGGCGACCTGGGCGCCGCGCAGCGGCGGCAGGTCGGGGAATGCGCGGGTAACCGCAGTATAGGCGATCAGCGCGGAGGCGCCGCCGTAGAGCGTGCGGCCCTGCATCCAGTGGTCGAGCCCGGAAAAGCGCGTTTCGCCGCCTGCCGCGGTGATCGGATCGAGAAGGTTGGCAATGCTCATGCGCAGGGTCATTGCCCCTATCCGGCCATGCGTCCAGACTGACGTTACGTAAGGCATCACTGGGCGATTGCCTTTGCCCGCGAGAATCGCTAGTGCGCCGCTTCCCGACCGAGAGGCCGGGCGAGGCCCGATGGCGGAGTGGTTACGCAGAGGACTGCAAATCCTTGCACGCCGGTTCGATTCCGGCTC
>Ga0209634_1000626_pt1 | contig 27271 bp, 25 predicted proteins | sample LinPmetageLP40_FD_184043 | JGI IMG/M metagenome (GOLD analysis project Ga0209634, IMG submission 184043) | Marine viral communities from the Pacific Ocean - LP-40 (SPAdes) (version 2) | ecosystem: Environmental > Aquatic > Marine > Oceanic | place: Pacific Ocean | collected 2010-08-26 | reverse complement strand
CAGCCCATTCCTTATGAGCTTGATCAAATATAGTGGAGGTTAGTGTCTGTTCAGAAATAAAGTGTACAGAATAGGCTAAATTATTTTGTTTGCTAATAAGGCGAAAAACACAGGCATAGCACCGCTACGGCGAGTATTTTCAACGAAATTAGCAGGCAAAAGAATGGGACTAAATGTATAGTTTATTTCTGAACAGACACTTAGCTTTTGATGGGGTGCGATTGCTTATAATTGTACTGCTTGCATTGTGGGACTGCTATCCAGCTTGAAAGGAGAAGTATGAGCCTACCTTAGCGCACATGCTTGAGGGGATGGACGTGGAGGAAAGACCAGTTTAATTTTTTCGTACATAAGTCATCCCGTTAGGGATCTCTGCCATGCAGAAGATCTCTTCACTGCGTTGCGAGATGACTATAATAGGTTAAGGCATCAACAATGAGCTATCCCCATAGCTCAAAAAACTATATCCATTGTCCATGGCTTGCTGATACAGCCCTTTCCAATCATCTCCTATAAAAGCAGCGATCAGCATCAACAGCGTAGAACCAGGCTGATGAAAATTGGTAATCAATCCATCGCACATTCTGGACTGATATCCCGGCATGATAAAGATCTCAGTGTCACCCATCAGAAGATCAAGATCATTGGCATCCATATGTTTCATTATGGCATTGAGTGCCTCTGAGCGAGAAGGAAGTGAGGAATTTTCATGTTCGTAGGCATATAACTTCTCAATATGAAAGTTGGCACTGTCATCTCTAAGTAGTTTCACGCCAAACCAATATAGACTCTCCAATGTGCGCATGGAAGTAGTGCCTACGGTGATGTTAGTTTTGTTTGATAATAAACGTCCCAGATTCCCTCTTGTGACCAATACTTGCTCCGAATGCATCGGATGATTACTCGCTATTTCCTCTTTGACAGGTTGGAAAGTTCCAGCACTCACATGTAGCGTGAGGTAGTTAAGATCAATACCTTTATCCGCTAGTCTTTTTAGGACTTCTTCAGTAAAGTGAAGACCGGCTGTAGGGGCAGCCACAGCACCCTCTTTTTTGGAATATACTGTTTGATAACGTTCTTTGTCCCCTTCTTCTGGATCTCGATGAAAGTAGGGTGGAAGCGGAACTTCACCAAGAGCTTCTACGATATCCACAAATCGAAAATCTCCTTTCCAGGAAAATTCAACTAATCGTTCTTCACGATTCACCAAGGTAGCAGTAAGTTCAACGTCCTGACCAACGATTTTCAAAATCGTTGTCAACGGTTCTTCCTTCCATTTTTTTAGATTGCCCACCATGCACGACCAGGTGCAATTACCTGTGACTTCCATTGCTTCGACTACCAATGGACTCGGTGAGACAGGGTTGAGTAGAAAGATTTCTATAATGGCCCCGGTAGATTTTTGTAAGTGAATCCTGGCAGGGATCACTTTGGTGTTGTTAAAAAATAGCTGACTCTTGGCAGGGAGCAATTCAGCAATTTGATCAAATACTTGGTGTGTTATTTCGCCTTTTTGATAATACAATAACTTGGATTGATCCCTTTGCGTGATGGCGTGTTTACGAACACGATCCTCTGGCAGTTCGTACTGATAATCACGGAGATGTATGGTTGGGATCATTCTTTTTGTGTATTTTCGATTGCAAATATAAATTGATTTTTGATGCACTAAATCATTTTCCTCAAAATCCATCCGATCATCCATGGCAATCAAAGCCTCCTTCCAAAAACACAGATTAGATTTTACTTTTAATGCCGGTACATCAAGAGGAGTACTTAGACATAAAGATACCTGGATTATCAAAGTGGTTGATGATGCAAGTCCTGGAGTCATGGGCTTAGGAGAAGCCGCACCTTTGGTCAAATTGAGCATCGATGATATTCCTGATTTTGAGGAAAGACTAGGAAAGATAGGTGAGCAGGTAGGCAAGAGTTCCTGTCCATTGGATGAAGATGAAATGTACAAGTTGTTAGATGAAGTGATACCTACAGAATTACCCGCTGTTTATTTTGGGTTTGAGGTGGCTTTTCTTGATTTGCTCCATGGTGGAAAGCGTGTGATTTATGACAATGCTTTCAGCAAAGGAGAAAGTGGAATTCCGATTAACGGATTGATTTGGATGGGCGCATTGGAGGATATGTTGTTTCAGATTACCGAAAAAGTGGATGAAGGATTTGATTGCATCAAAGTCAAAATCGGATCAATGGACTTTGAGAAAGAATGTGATCTGCTCCAGTATATCCGTAGCAAATATTATAAAATGGATATTACGCTTCGGGTCGATGCCAATGGTGCTTATTCTTCTGAAGAGGCACTGGAGAAATTGGAACAATTATCTCAATTCGATATTCATTCCATAGAACAGCCGATAGCTGCAGGCCAGATATCCCAGATGTATGAGTTGTGTCGTCAATCTCTAGTACCTATAGCACTAGATGAAGAGTTGATAGGAGTTCACACTTATGATTCTAAGAAAGAACTTCTGGAAAAAATTAAACCTCAGTATATTATTCTTAAACCCACGTTGGTAGGAGGGCTTCGATCTAGCCGAGAATGGATTGCTATTGCAGAAGAACTCAATATTGGCTGGTGGATAACATCCGCATTAGAATCTAATATAGGACTCAATGCAATTAGCCAATTCACTTCTACTTTTGATACCAGTATACCTCATGGTCTGGGAACTGGTAAGCTCTATCACAATAATTTCCCGTCTCCATTGACTATTGAAAAAGGAAAGGTTTACTATCGCTCACCGTTCGAGTGGGATCTGAGCCTTTTAACATAAATTAACAATCTGATTGTAACCTTTTTAAGGATTTGTAGTTCTTATATACGAAGGCTGTGCATCATTCATACTGTTGGCCGGTCCTCGAGATATTTAGGGTCAAAACTCAATATTCTCAATTTAGGTTTAGGTTTTAAGGCTTCTCAGGGGTGGGAAGCCTTTATTTTTGTATCAGATCTCTTAAACTTTCCATTCTCCGTATAGACAAAGTTCTCCAAGCAGTAGATTTCTTTTGGTGCTTGATATTCAGGCAAGCTGTTTTTTAAAGACAATTTTATAGAATCTAAATTGCCAGAGTCTAATTCCTTGACCTCCAAAATAAGAACAACTTTTTCCCCTAGAGAATCATCAGCGATTCCTGCGATTATCAAATTGCAATTGATGTCTAGCCCAATTAATATTTGCCTAACCTGATTTTCCAGTTGTTCTGGATAAATTTTAAGCCCGCCAGAATTGACCACATTATCTGCTCGACCAAGCCATTCGAACCTTTTTTGGTCAATAATTTTTACGACATCATTGGTGACAATAGTTTCATTGTTAGTAAGGATAGCGTTGATAGTCAAACAACCACGATCATCTTGTGCTATTGCCACGTTATTTAGTACTTGAAAGTAGTCTGAGGCATCAGCTCCATTCATCCTTTTCAAGGCAATATGTGAGACAGTCTCGGTCATACCATAGGTTGCAAATACAGGGCATGTTAATTCTTTCATTTTTTCTCCTAAAGACAAGGAGATTGGCGCACCCCCAACTATGATAGCTTTCATCTTATTGAGTAGATCAATATACCCTTGATCGATCATTGCCTCCATTTGCAATGGAACGACAGCCATAAAATCAATTCTTAAATCCTCTGGCAGATCCTCCAGCGGATTGGATGATGGTTCTGTGATATAAAGATTTAATTCACAGACCATTCCACGAACCAGCATCATTTTTCCAGCGATATATTCTGTATTGAGGCACACCAGTGCATTATCACCTTCATCTAATCCTAAAGCTTCAATGGTCATTTTTGCACTCACTTCCATTTGTGCTCTAGTAATTACAATAGGTTTTGGTGTACCAGTAGAACCAGAGGTGTTGATCGTGAAACTCTCTTGGCCATCGATCCATCGCTTACAAAATTCTCTACTTTTAAGAAAATCAGCATTGCTTCCAACCTCTTGAGAAATTGACTGTTCTTTGATATAGTACAATTGGTTAAACATCTTAATTTCTTAGAAGGGATACCCAATTCCAATATTAAAAATCACGGGCTCTGTATTTTTTCTCATATCAAAAGGGGCATCATTGAATCCATCACTAAAAATGAATCGTTTTTCTTCTGGTCTGGCAGGATCATAAATCTTAAGCCCTGCATCAAAACGCATAATCAGGAATATAAAGTCAAATCGTATTCCTAGTCCTGAAGCCACAGCTATTTCTTTGAAGAAACTACCCCCCTTAAATTGAGATCCTGGTCTTGTGAGGTCTTCATTGATAGTCCAGACATTTCCAGCATCAATGAAATAAGCCCAGTCTACGAAACCAAAAAGGTTCCTGCGGAACTCTATGCTCGCTTGAATTAAAATTTCACCAGTTTGTTCAAATTGATACGTGATTTCACCGGCATCGTTCAATGGTGTATAAGATCCAGGGCCTAGCCGTCTAGGTCTCCAGCCCCTGATCCCGTTGCTACCTCCAGCGAAAAAGTATTTTTCGTAGGGCAAAATTTCATTGTCTCCATAAGGTATCGCGATTCCCGTGTTTAGCCGGAAGGCTACGCCTGCACTGCGAGATATAGTACTTACTTTTCTATAGTCGATATTAAATTTCAAATATTTGTAAGTTTCCAACCCCTGATCATCTAAAGGTGATGTTGAAAACACATTCTGTGTAGTTCCGCCACTTTCAGCAAATAATTGGATGTATGAGGAGTTTTGCTTAGCCAGTCCATAATTGTTGAAATTCTTAATCACAAAGAATGACATACTACTTACAAATGATGGATCGAATGAATTTCTCAAATTACTGCCGTTGATTTTGAGTGTGTCGAGACGTTTGCTGAAGTCTTCTGTCAAGTCAGAATCTATTATACTGACATCTGTCAATGAGAAATTATAGAGCGTGTTGAGTGCTTTCCCCCAAGAATATGTGGTAGTGAAATTGGCATTTTTACGTTGGTATTCTGGGCGGTCAGTAAGCGTGTACCCGATCGATAGTTTGGTTTTTGGATTGAACTGCCCAAGCCTCTCTCTTTTGACACTTCGAATTGGTAGCAGAAATTTAGGGAAAATAAGTGCTGCATTCACCCCCGCTTCTATACTTCTGTATATGTCATCAACCTCAGTGGCCGCTGCGACTCCTTCAATTCCCACTCGGCCTGATAATTCAAAATTTTCTAAGCCCCGAAAAATGTTACGTTTTTTGAAGGTAGTATTATAAAAGGGTCCCGGAAAACCTTGGTTTACATTAATTCCAAATTCATTGGTCCACTGATATCTGGGTAGTGGTTGTGTAAATATATTGGCAATAAATTTACCTCCTGTGGAGTCATAGTTGATATTTATGAATTTAAATACATCTAAATTTGCCAATTGACGCTGTGTCTCAAAGGTGTTTTGTTTGCTATATAAATCTCCGGTGTGTAGAAAAATTCTGCGATTAAGGACTTTGGGTTTGTAATAGGGCGCATGAGCAATGTGTTGTACTCCATTGTAAAATTGCTTGAAAGAGAGTGAATCGTTTGAATTGTATTTGGCTTGATTGACTACAAAGTTGATAGAGTCAATGGTGAATTGCTGATGATGATCAGATGATATGGGGTTTTTGATAACTGTTCGGATTGCAACGCGATGATCTTTGAATGCTGTGTCAATATCAAAACTCACATACTCCCTGCTGAAATTGTAGTAACCGGTATTTTTTAAAAATTCATTGATTTCATCTCTTTCTGATGTTAAAGTACTTTGAGCATAGTTGTCAGGCTTGATGATTTCTGATTGTCGGTTGTTAAGAATCTTAGCTACTTTTTTATCGCTTATTTTATCTAATAGCGTATCGATAATGTATGGCTCACCCTCTATGATGTCAAAGGATGAATGAACAAGTTTGCCAGTCCGAGATGTGTTATTGGTGACATCTGCATCGAAATACCCTTTGGAATGGAGATAGAGTTTGATCTTTTGTTTTGTACTTTCAGTAATGCTACTATCATAAACTGCCAAAGGCTCGCCCCACCTCATGAGTACGTTTCCCTCTTTGATGGTCTTATCAAGTTTCTGGGTTTTTCGATTTCTCTTTTGGATTAGTTTATTCTTCTTTTTTGAGCTAGATGCAAGAGAAATCAAAGAGTCATATTCTTTTCTAAGCAATTCTTTTTCTAGCACTAGTGCTTCTAAATTATATTTTTTAATTCCTGCTTGGTAGAACCAAACATAGGGTGAAAATGGAATAATTGGAAGTTGACGATTGGGAGATTGTACATAAAGATCCTCAAGGTCGCCTTTGGCTATCTTTTTAGAAACAGTGACTTTTTGTCTGTATAGTAGTTCTTGATTTGGTTTTAGATAACGAGTACCCAAACATCCTGATAATAGGATTGTAAAAATGATCAGAAATACCAGTAACTTGCCTGCACTCACTATCCTTTGTATGTCTTTATGATTATTACCAAGTCTATCCTAAAATTTGTCAAATCCTTGCAATTAAAGAAAAACAGGATAGAACATCAATGTTTTTTGGTGGAAGGGACAAAAAGTGTGCAGGAGTTGCTAACCTCGGATTTTACAGTTGAGATGATCGTAGGAAGTAATACGTTTTTAGAAGCCAATAAAGAACTCGTTAAGCAAGTCACTACCTACGAAGCAAAAATAAATGATATCAGTGCTAATAGTAGCTATAAGAACAACAATAGTGTAATAGCAATCGCTAAAATGTCATCATTGGCTATTTTAGAAATTGACTCAGACGAGTACGTTTTGGTACTAGATGATGTGCGCGATCCGGGCAATTTGGGAACGATCATTCGTATTGCCGACTGGTATGGTGTTAATAAAATTCTGGCATCACCGACCACCGCGGATTTTTACAACCCTAAGGTAATCAGTGCATCTATGGGTTCATTTGCTCGGGTCAAAATGTATAGGGAAGATGTTACTTCTGCACTAAAGTCATATGATGGTGAAATCTATGGAGCAATGATGAATGGAGTGTCATTGCATGAAGTACCATTCAAAAAAGGAGGGGTCATCGTCATGGGTAACGAATCAACAGGCATTAGTAGTGAAATTCAAGAACTACTAACGACTAAGGTTACCATACCAAGATACGGTCAAGCAGAGTCCCTCAATGTAGGAATAGCTACGGCTGTTATATGTGATCGGATCAGAAGTAGATAATTTGTGACTACAGTTGTTCCATTTCAATTTCAAGCCTCTTAGACGCTCGGTCGAAATTTTTAGAAAATGCTTCAATAAATTCACCAATTGAAGATTTATCCGATAATTCAGAAACTTTTTCAAGCTCCCTGATGATGTTGTACATCATAGACATGCCCATCAGTTTGACCGAGGGTTTGATTTTGTGTGCGGTATTACTCAGCTTATCCCATTCTTTATTTTCATAATGACTTTTCAATTCTGAAATCGAATTGGGAGTAGATTGAATAAATGCCTTAATCAAGTCTTTGATGAAATCATGATCATCATCACTCATTTTCTTTAAAAATGTAAGATCAACGAGTTGCTCAGTGTTTTTGGCAACACTATGTAGTGATTTTTTTGACTTCGTAGATATATTGGTATATTCTCGAATGGTGTCATAAAGAACTTTCGGTTGAAACGGTTTAGATAAATAACCATTCATTCCAGCTTTTTTGTACTTCTCAGGGTCACCCTCCAATACATTGGCCGTTAGTGCAATTATGGGAATCTTATTGACTGGATCAGGGAAATTTTTCCGTATTACTTTGGTAGCTTCCATCCCATCCATTACAGGCATTTGAACGTCCATCAAGACTAGATCATATTTGCCTTTTTTAAGTTTTTCAGTGGCTATATATCCATTTTCAGCTGTGCCTAGTCTGCAATTCCATTTTTTTAGGATATTGGCTGCATACATTCTATTGATATCATTGTCCTCTACTAAAAGTATTTTGAGGTGCTCCAAAGATTCATATTCAAGTTTAAAGTCTTGTGAATGCTGTTGTTCTATAATGAGATCTTTATTTTCTCCTTGTTGATAAGGAATGGAAAATGAGAAAGTGGTGCCAAAGTTTTCCGTGCTTTTCACACTAATACTACCATTTTGTAGATCAACGAGCTGTTTACTTATAGCTAGACCAAGGCCAGTACCTCCATATTTTCGAGTGACACTCTCATCAGCTTGACTAAAGCTTTCAAAAATAGTATCCAGTTTCTCTTCGGCTATTCCGATACCAGTATCTATTACTTCAAAGGTGATGATAGCATTCTCTTTCTCTTTATTGATGCAAAATACATTGACTCTAATACCTCCCTTGTCTGTAAATTTGATAGCATTGCTGATTAGATTTATCAAAATTTGATTTAATCTCACAGGATCGCCCAAAATCACCATATTCATACTAGGGTCTACTTGATATTCTAAGTATATATTCTTTTCATTGGCTTGGTGAATGAATGTCTCTACAATAGAACGAAGTTGATGTCTTATGTTAAACCCAATTTTTTCAAATTTTAATTTCCCAGATTCGATGATGGAAATATCCAATATATCATTGATGATTACCTTGAGATTGTCAGAGGAAGTTTTTATTGCATTGATATATTGTTTTTGTTCTTGAGATAGGGATGTTTCATCGAGCAAGGTGATCATTCCTGCTATGCCATTGATAGGTGTTCTAATTTCATGACTCATATTCGCCATAAATTGTTCTTTTGCCTTTTGTGCTCTTAGTAGTTCAGTAGCATTGTGTTTTCGTTGATTTACATCACGGCAGTCAAGTATCAATCCGTCAATGCCTTCTTTATGGTTCAGATTTACTGAGTTAAATTCCAGGTGACTATAGCTTTTGTCACTCTTCTGAAATGTGAATTCTATATTCTCAATATAGGGTTCAGCTATACATCTCTTGAAGTGGTCTTTGAAGTCTTCCACCATGTCAGGATGGATGTATGCAAAGAAATTGGATCCAATGAGGCTTTTTGGCGGATGTCCTAAACTTTCTTGAACAGAAGGATTGTGATAGAGAATCTCGCCTAAGTAGTCAACGACAAATATGATGTCAGCACCATCCTCTACTACCGCTTCATAGAACCCCCTCTGGGATACATAGTCGACTATGTTAGAATATTTTTTATTGGACATCGCTTTAGATATTTTTAGCTTCCATTTCTTTCAAATATCTATAGATGCTCGATTTGCCAATATCCAACTTGGTAGCTATTTTTGGGATATCGTTGTCGTATTTCTCTAGAAAATGTCTTATGATTTTGTACGAATAGTGCTGCATTGTCATTTCCTCAAAAATGAAATTTTTCTCTTGCGATAAATTATTGAATGTGATGTTGCTTTCTTGAATTTCCCTTTCATCGGTCATCACTGCGGCTAGCTCAATAATAGATTTTAGTTCACGAATATTTCCTGGAAAGTTATAGGTCAATAATTTCTCGTGGGCTTCATTGCTTATTGACATAGGTTCCATATCATTTTCTTCACAAAACTGCTTGAGTAAATACTTACCAATGATAATAATATCACTTCCACGATCTCGAAGAGGAGGCAGGTGAATTGGTAGTCCAAGCAGTCTATAGTATAAATCTTCTCTAAATTTCCCTGATTTGACCTCTTCGGTAAGGTTTCGATGCGTGGCGACAATTACTCTGGCATCGATTTTAATAACCTCATTGCCGCCAATTCTCGTTACTTCTTTTTCTTGCAGCACGCGTAAGAGTTTGGCTTGTAAGTTGATATCCATTTCCCCAATCTCATCTAGAAATATGGTACCACCTGTGGCTTCTTCGAACTTTCCAATTCTACGAGTGTTTGCTCCAGTGAACGCTCCTTTCTCGTGGCCAAACAACTCACTTTCTATTAAGTCTTTTGGTATGGCTGCAATGTTCACCGTGACCATCTTTTTCTTTTTTCTATTAGAGTTGTAATGAATGGCCTTGGCTATTAGCTCCTTTCCTGTACCTGTTTCGCCTGTAATAGAGACCGTAATGCTTGTCTTTACAGCTTTCTCTAAGAGCGCAAATGTTTTCTTGATTTCAGGACTGTTTCCTATTATGCTTTTTTCAAACTCATACTTTTCTGAGATTTCTTCTCGTAGATGGTCAATCTCCTGAACTAGTGAGGCATTTTTTCTTGCGTTGTTGATGGCGTTGAGTAAGCGATCTTTGGTCTCTTCGTCTTTGGTGATGTAGTCAAATGCGCCTTGCTTCAGCAGCTCAACAGCAGTACCTATTTTATCCTGTGCGGAAATTACGATTACATTGCTATTAGGCGATAATTCCTTGATTTCTTTAAGGACTTCCTCTCCAGACATATCTGGAAGAGAATAATCTAATGTGATGATGGGAGGTTGCTCATGAAGCTGAGCAATACATTCTCTACCTGTGCTGAAGAATGTCGCTTCAAAATCAGGATTGAGACCAAGCACATATTGAAGAAATTTTAAATAGGTGGGATCATCTTCTAATGCGAATATTTTTAATGCTTCTTTTTTATACATCTTGATGGTGTTTCAAAAACGTCTACTTTTCTCAATATAATAATTTTTCTCAAAAAGAAAGCGACAAATGAATTTGGATGAATCAAACCAACTAGAATTTGGAGTAATTTTTTGTACAAAAACAGTAACAACAATTTTTTTCATACTAAATTTAAAGCTCGAAAGAGAACTGACTATTGGTGATAATTAATTGATTAGAAACTATGATTACAGATTTTGAAAAACTCAATGAAGAAGAGATAGAGTCGATGTTGAAAGTGCCGCTTTTAGTGTCAATCCTGATTGCAGGGGCTGATAATGAAATTGACAACTCTGAGATTAAAAAGGCAGTTGACATTTCTAGATCTAAGCAATTAAGGGCTCGTAAGAGTTTGTTGGATTTTTATCAGGAGGTGGGTGAGAATTTTGAAGATAAACTGAAAATACTAATACAGCAATACCCAATAAGTTCCGAAGAGAGGAATCCAGTGATCATTGATGAACTTGAAAAAGTGAATACTATTTTACCTAAACTCGATAAGCAGTTTTCAACAGAATTCTACGAGAGTGTTAAGGATATTGCAAAGAAGGTTGCAGAAGCATCTGGTGGTGTTCTTGGATACATGTCCATAGGCTACGAGGAGTCTAAGTTGATCGATCTCAAGATGATCAAAGATCCTACATCTTACTAATACAGATCTCATTTAATATATGCCAGCTACTAATAGGAATGATATCATTACCAATGCTATCATTCCTATCAGGCTGGTTTTTTTTATGTGGGCTATTTTCTTTTTAGAATTTGAATACCAAGTTCCTTTTAGCCGATATGGAATTCTTCCCAGAAAAGAAGTTGGATTGATAGGAGTCTTTATGGCTCCAATGCTTCACGGGAGTGTTCAACATATTATTTCTAATACGCTTCCGATACTCTTTTTAGGTGCTGTATTGTTTAACTTTTACAAGTCGATTGCCAAAAAAGTATTTTACTGGTGCTACTTGTTTACAGGGGTATTGGTATGGCTATTTGCTCGCCCTTCTTATCATATTGGCGCAAGTGGACTTGTTTACGGGTTGGCCTTTTTCTTGATGTTTTATGGTTTGTTCAAAAAAGATTTTAAGTCCATTGTGATATCTATTGTGACGGTTATTATTTATAGTGGGTTGTTCTATGGATTCTTTCCAGCACTGTCCAATGTGTCTTGGGAGTCACATTTGTTGGGGGCGATAGTAGGAGTGGGCAGTGCTTTCTATTTTGGTAGAAAGTGAGACTTATTTGACCACAACTTTCTCAAGAATTTTATAATCACCATCAATAGCCGAAGTATCATATGGTATATTTAACATATCGGCAAGCATAGGGTAGAGATGAATATTCTCAAAAGCACCAATTTCTGATTCTTTCTGTATATCAGGACCCATTGCATAGAAAATACCATGCATGTCTTTATCTTTTGGATCATATCCATGAGTGGCTTTACCATTTTTTTCATTTCTACCACTGAATATATATGGATGATTGGCAACCATAAGGATATTTCCAATTCTAACATTGTTTCGGAAATTATATTCTTGTGGTATCTCTTCCTTAGGATACACCTTATACTTCCCCGTATTATTTAATGATAAGGTATTGAAGACAACCTTTCTCACAAGAGTGTCTGGCTCATAGATCATAATGTGGGTGTCTCTCAATACATGTTTCACGCTATCTAAATTGATAACATCATCAAGATAGATAGGAGACTGATAATTGGAATTAGTCATACCATGATCTGAAACGATAATGAGGTTGACAGGCAACTTCGTTTTACTCAATTCATGCCTCAAATAACCAATTTGATGATCTATTTCCTCCACTGCCTCTTTCAACTCAGGCGAATCTATCCCATAGGTATGTCCCGCTGCATCCACCAGTGAGTAATATGCCCCAATAAATTGCGGCCTAGTTTCTGGTGGCAATTTAAGCCAGTCAATAATTTGATTGGAGATTTTAGCTGGTTTGGTGTTGGAGTTAAAATTCTTGTAATATGTGGGTCGGGTCTTCTTGATCTTTGCTTCTGACCCAATCCAAAAATATGTAGCGGATTTGAGACCCTGTTGATTCACCAATGACCAAATTGGATTACCTCCATACCAACTACCATCTCGCACATCTTCTCGGTCATTGGCCATGTAGTTATCATCCAATTCAGGATCATAGAAGTAACTACCTACTATTCCGTGATTTTCAGGATAAAGTCCGGTTGCTATTGAATAATGATTGGGGAATGTTTTGGAAGGGTAGCACGGAATCAAAGAGGAGGCCTGAGTGCCTTCTTTGGCAATTTTCAGAAGGTTCATGGCTTGATATCTCTCAGCATAGTCATGACGAAAACCATCAATTGAAATAAGCACTACATACGGTTGCTCAATACTTTCTTTTTTGCAGGAAAGGAAAAATAAGGATGATAGAAAAAAGAGTAAGACTGTTTTCAAAACTTGTGGATAGTAGAAGAGGCTTTCTAAGGAAAGCCTCTTTAAATAGTGTCTCTAAGAAAACACCTCAAAATCAAAAATGTTGCTTTTCGCGATCTTTCAATTTATTTCTAATCGATTGATGCTCAGGCATCAACTCATAGAAAGAAAATTGAAACTTCATCGAAAATCACTCATTTTGTGAAAGATGACCTGTTTTCTTAGAGACACTAAATAACTAGTCTTCGATAATTGAAATTGATTCGATTTTATCTCCTTGAGTGATTTCATCAACTATATCAACTCCATCTGTAACTTTTCCAAAGCACGTATGATTTCTATCCAAGTGGGCAGTATTGTCTCTGCTATGACACACGAAGAATTGGCTACCACCAGTATTTCTGCCTGCATGCGCCATAGAAAGAACGCCACGATCATGGGATTGATTATCTCCATCTAATTCGCAATCTATAGAATATCCAGGTCCACCAGCACCAGTTCCGTCCGGACATCCACCTTGAATTACAAAGTTAGGGATTACACGGTGGAACGTAAGTCCATTGTAGTATCCGTCTTTTGATAATTTCACAAAGTTGGCTACTGTATTTGGCGCATCTTTCTCATAGAATTCTACGGTCATTGTGCCTTTTCCTGTTTTGATTTCTGCTTTCATATCAATGTTTCTAATTGTTGTTTATTGCTGCAAATTTATTAAAAATTAATATAGAAGAAGCCCCATTCTCTTAAAAGTCAAATGTCAATTGAAGACTTTTGTCTTTTTCTGGTTTGTCAGTTTTGAAGTTGGATATAGATATTCCTAGCAATCGAATTTTGAAGTCTGATAAGCCTTCCGATTGCATAATGCCCTCTACGACTGTGACAATATCCTTGCGGAATTTGATTTCAAAATCAACGGTTTTACTTCTTGTGATCTGTTGAAAGTCACTAAACTTGATTTTAATGGTCAATGTTCTACCCAAAGCATTACCATTAACTATGCGTTTGTATAGCGTGTCAGTAATCTTCTCGAGGGCAATCATAACCTCATTGATATCGGTGAGATCCTCCATAAAGGTATTTTCAGCACCTATAGATTTACGTTCACGTGATGGGTTGACTTCGCGATTATCGATCGCTCTCACTATATTGTAGTAGTACCCCCCTGATTTTCCGAATCGCTTTTTCAAATCGACCTCTTTCCATTTTTTCAGGTCTGCCCCGTTATGAATGCCGAGCTCATTCATTTTCTTTGCGGTTACTTTTCCAATTCCAAAGAACTTATTGATTGGTAGTTGTTCTAAAAATATCAAAGCATTTTCTGGTGGAATAAGTGTTACTCCATCTGGCTTGTGGACATCTGAGGCGGTCTTCGCGAGGAATTTATTAATAGAAATTCCTGCTGAAGCTGTCAAGTTCGTTTTTTCTAATATTTGTCTCCTGATTGCTTTGGCAATGAGCGTTGCAGAAGATATTCCTTTTTTGTTGTGAGTAACATCGAGATATGCCTCATCCAGAGAGAGCGGCTCTACCAGATCAGTATATTCGTGAAATATTTCTCTTATTTGATTGGACACTTCTTTATAGACCTCGAATCTCGGCCTTACAAAAATAAGTTGCGGGCATTTTCTCGCTGCGATTTTCGAAGGCATCGCAGATCTTACACCATATTTCCGCGCTTCATAACTTGCAGCGGCCACTACTCCGCGATCTGAACTACCACCTACAGCTACAGGCTTCCCGCGAAGATCGGGATTGTCCCGTTGCTCTACTGAGGCATAGAAAGCGTCCATATCTATGTGAATGATTTTTTTCAAAAACGTATTAATGAAGTTTGAGATAAGAAATATAAACAGTCATCTTTAGGTATGAAAAACTCCAAAAGACTTTTTTTGATCCTTGCCTTAGTATTTTTTGGTGTGATTGGATATCTGGGGTATGATATTTCAAGCAGAACAACTTTTCCAGGGTCAAAACCACAACTGAAAGAAAGATTAATCAAGAATTATGGTGATACAATTCAGATAGATTCTCTTCAGAACCAGACAGTTCAACAAGAATAACTATTCTAAAAAGTAGCGATCCTTGCCTTCGAACTTTGGAAATTGAACAGAAACAATTTTCATTGGTAATACTGGAATCAACCTTGATCTTGTGGGCTATGCCTTTAGGAATATATACAAAATCTCCAACTTTGATATGAAAAGTAGAATCTTCTAATTGCACCTTTCCATGACCTTCTAAAGCACAAACCAGTTCAAAATGTTCTATGTGTTTATGCAGTTTTACACGCTATTTTATCTAAATGACAAAGCTTGAAGACAAGCTATCTGATGCAATAAGTGTCATGTAAATGTTATCAGACCCCTTATTGGGTTTGATCTTCATAATGTTTTTCATCGATTGTGAACTGCAATAACAATTGCTCAAAATTAATATTGTGGAAACGATAAAACGTTTCATGTCTTTGTGACTTAAACTAAAATATTGTACCTAATGTTAAAACAGATGACTAAATATTCATTTCTTTCGTATTATGAAAAAACTATTTCAGAAAATTATTTATTTATTGGGAATAATACTTTTTGCCAGTAGCTGTGGTAATAATGAAGATGATCCAGTACCCGTTGATTGTAGCTTAAATCCAATCACAATCACTTCGAGCACTACTGCAGAAAATTGTGGAGCAAGTGATGGGGTATTGGAACTAAAAGGATCAGGAGGGCAAGGTGATTTTTCCTTTAGTATAGATGGAGGGTCAAGTTTTCAAACTACAGGCGTTTTTAGTAATCTTACGAGTGCCACTTATTCGGTAGTAGTGCGTGATTCAAATGATTGTGAAAGTACATCTAGTATAGTTCTAAATAATGTTGGGGGCATTACTATTTCAATAGACAATACGGTCAATTCTATGTGTGGTACGAGTGAAGGCCAAATAATTACCTCTTCTACAGGGGGCACCAATATTCAATTTAAACTAGACGATGGAAGCTTACAATCTTCAGGTACTTTTACTGGCCTTGCAACTGGGACATATACCGTGCACGCAGTGGAGGTCAGCACAGGTTGTTCAACCTCAGCAGAAGCAACCATTCTATCAGGAGTGTCTTTTGCTGCTACCATTCAAAATATAATAACGACCAAATGCGCTATATCAGGGTGCCACAATGGAGATAACGGGTCAAGTCGCAATTGGACAGTCTTTGCCAATGTACAGAATAATGCTTCGAACATAAAAACAAGAACGCAGAACCGTAGTATGCCACAAACTGGGTCATTAACTCAAGAACAAATTGACCTAATAGCCTGCTGGGTAGATGATGGGGCTATGAATAATTGATATTACTATGAAAAACTTCTTCACATTTTTATTTCTTATTGCAGGTATTACGACTTTTTCGCAAAAATTCATTAGTACTAGATCAAATACAAGTTTTTATTCTGAAGCTCCTATAGAGGATATTGAAGCGAAAAACACAAAAGCAAAAAGCATTCTGGACCTAAGTAATGGAGAAATTGTGTTTAGTATTCCAATTTCTTCTTTTGTGTTTGATAAAAGCTTGATGCAAGAGCACTTCAACGAGAAGTATATGGAATCGGACAAGTATCCTAAGGCAACATTCAAAGCAAAAATCTCTGGATTTGACGTAAATAAAGAGGGGATTCAAAAAGTCAAAGCTAAAGGAGAGCTGACTATCCATGGAGTGGGCAAAGAGGTAGATCAAATAGGAGAAATGACTTATTCTAATGGAATGATTAGCTTAAATCATTCTTTTAAAGTTGCTCTAAAGGATTATAAAATAAAAACACCTAAACTGCTTTGGGAGAATATTGCCGAAGTTGTTGATGTGAAAATTCAATTTGATTTTAAAGCTTATGAAAAATAGATGTCTAATTTCCTCATTAATAGTACTGGCAAGTTCGTGGAATAATTTTGTTCAAGGACAGGACGATTTGATGAATATGCTAGAAGAGGAACTTCTAGAGGAAGCAAAAGATACAGGCGAACCTGAAACTGCGATTTTCAAAAGCACCAGGCTGATATTAGGACATACGACTAAAACAAGACACAAAGGCGAGTTAGAGCTTCTCATTTCACATCGATTTGGACGTATCAATACTGGATCACATGAACTTTGGGGGCTCGACAATTCGTCTGTTAGAATTGGTTTGGAGTATGGAATTGCTGAACGATTGAATGTTGGGATAGGCAGAAGCTCATTTGATAAGTCATTTGATGGTTTTTTTAAATACAAGTTGATTGCTCAATCGTCTGGAAATGGAGGCATGCCCATCTCAGTAGTGTTATTGTCTAGTTTGGCTATAAGAACCACTCCACAAACTGAGGTGGATCCTACTTATGATCAATTCAAAGAAAGATTGGCATACAATTATCAGGCGATTATTTCCAGAAAATTCAACAGCAAATTATCGTTACAATTGTCTCCTACACTTTTGATCCGGAACCGACCCATTGATTTGACGGATGAGGATCAACTTTTTGCGATTGGACTTGGAGGAAGGTATATGATTACTAAAAGCGTGTCTATCAATCTAGAAACTTTTCAGCGGATCAACCCTGAGGCTAATTCAACTGAATTTAATGCCGTTTCTGTAGGGGTAGATATTGAAACTGGGGGTCATGTGTTTCAACTACATCTGACCAACTCCCAAATGACTTTTGAGCGAGCTTTCATTGCAGAGACTTTTGATGATTTTTTTGATGGAGATATCCACTTTGGGTTTAATATTTCCAGAACTTTTAATCTAGGCAAGAAATAAAAGGTTTTGACAAATGTAAATATCAGGACCAATTGGCTCGTTACAAAGACTTTACATTGGAATTGCTCCGCAAGCATCACAAGTCTTATGGATATTGAATGAGACATTGCTATCATCACTAACGACAAAAGTACCGTTTGGAGTATTCTTCCAATCAATACATTCTTTTTCACTTCTATCTTTGCTAGAATGTTTAGCAGAAATTTTTTGAGGAAGAAAAACATAATATGTCCCTTTGTTTAAAGAGGTCTTTAAATTTCCTGCAGCAGAAGTTTTGACTTCTTTCATGTTTTCTTCTAATCCCTTTTTGGTCGAGATATGAAAATTTTGATTGGAAAATTTTTTTGGTGCCTTTAGACCTTCAACCATTTTATCAGAGGGGGCTGCGCCTCCGCAATAATTTGACGTAATAGTTACATTGAGATTAACTTCAATGGCACTACTGTTCGAGGTTCCATTTTTCTGAGTAGTACATCCAAGTACTGAAACCATAATGACTGCTGAAAATATTGCGTTAAACATAGTTCTGTTTTTCATTGTTTAGAATTTAGGTTGGTGATGACGATTATTATGCCAAAAGTAAGATTCAATCTAAAAACACCTACTGACCTATCAAAATAAATGGCGCCCAATAATATGGCGCTGCATATTTTTGTTGTTGGATCATCTCTTTTTTAGCGGCTTGTAGACCTTTTCCGTAGGAACGGCTATCAAATGACTTTGAATAAAAATTCACCATTAGGTCTGCCGTTGATTGGTCAGCCACGCTCCAAAGCGATACAAGCATATTCTTGGCGCCAGCATATAACAATGCCCTGGAGAGGCCGACAATACCTTCCCCTTTATATACTTTGCCAAGACCAGTCTGGCAGGCCGAAAGTGTAACTAAGTCAGCCTTTAGTTTTAAATTATATATTTCTCCAGTATATAAATTGCCATCTTCTGTGTCGGACGAAGTAGATAAGAAAATTTGGGATAATTCTGGCTTATCTTCATTGACTATTCCGTGTGTTGCAAAATGCAGGTATTGACTATTTGAAACTAAGTCAGATTTGATCTGAACTTCACTAGCATCTGAATAGGTGTAAGGATTGCTATTTATTCCTTGGTTTGTGAATAGGCTATTAAGCTTCTGAACCTCCATTGCGGTAGCAGGCAGTTCTGGAAGGTTATGCTTTGAAAACGACACTGGTGCCAGGATACAGGCTGTTGCAGAAGTAGCATTGATCCATTCATTATTTATGGTCAGAAGTGCAGCTGCATATTGCGTATTCATGTCATATTCTTTCACCAAGTATGGCAATTGATCATAGGGCATTTCGGCAGCAACTTCTGTGGTTAAAAGTGCTTCAAATGGAATGACCCCTAGTCTTCCCGCAGGAATGATGGTAAGAGAGGTGATATTATTTTCAATGGGAGGGATGAGTATTTTATAAAGATCATTAGCTGTATTCATATAGGTGTCTTTTACATCATAATAAATACTATTTCTATATCCAGAAAGGTTTCTATTGAACTCATCTGTTTTGAGTTTGTTAGTGATCCTAAATCTCTTTTTTGAAATATAGAACGTATATATTCTATTGGTTTTATTGGCAATGAAATAACTCAAAACGGCTTCATTATCATCTATCAACGCTGTGATATCCGAAATTGAAGGAATACTGACATTGTATTTCAGATTGTAATACTGGGGGTAGTTCTTCTCTAATGATTTAATGAAAGTTTGATACGCTCCTTCCAATATAAACAATTGATCTCTGGCAGATTGATTCTGTTCTTTAGCCAAAAGCTGTTTGTAGTATGCAATATCTGTTTTTAATTTTTCTTCTTGTGCCACCACGTGATCTGGGATATTTGCAAAACTCTTAGCACTGGCATCCGCTATGGCTTCTAAGAGAACATTGGATTTGCTTTTTTCAGCAAAATAAAATGCCTTTTCCTGGAAGACTTCTTTCTTCCATGATACATCGGCAAGTTCAATACTAAGCCTAATTCCATCTTCATATACTTCATTGGCTTTTTCACCAAGTGATATTTTATCGGCTTCATTTGATTTCAACCTTCGAATGTCATCGATCAGGGAATCACAGGATACATAATTATTCCAGGCTGCTAGCAAATCTTTCCTTTTCAGTGTTTTTCCATAGTGAAGAGACTCAAGTGTCTGGGCTTTTAGTTGAAGAGAACCAAGTAAAAAGTTTGAATTGTAATAGTTGTTGATAGGCGTAAAACTATAAATGTTCTTATCGCTAAAGTCGGAAATGTTGGCGCAAATGGCTTCTTGAAATAGTTGTAATGCTGCTAAGTATTGGGTTTGTTTGAAATATGTTTTTCCTATTAAGTTATATGTGTAAGCAATTTCAGGATGTTTACCACCGTAAGATTTTTTATAGATAGCTAGTGCCATTTCTTGAAATTTCCTAGCTTTTTCATATTCATCTAATTGGTAGTGTACAATGCCAATATTACTATAAACAAAGGCCTGAGTTGGATGACTTTTACCATATTTTTTCTTTAGTATAACGAGTGCCTGATCGAAATGGTCAAATGCATCATTTTGAAAATTCATTTTGGCATTGATGATGCCGATATTGATATGTGCTGTAGCTATACGTTCGTCATTAGTAGCGTAAATATTTTTATAAGCGGCTAAAGCCTTTTCGTAATATTCCAAAGCCTTTCTTGGTACATAATTACTGTATGTAAGTCCAATATCATTGTGGGAAGCTGCTATTCCCCTTTTATTCTGATTAGACTCATGAATATTGAGTGTCTGTTTATGAAACTTTAAAGATTCGTTGTGATTTCCCATTGTCCAATGAGTGTAACCCAATTGACTATAGCATTTTGATAATTGATCCGAACTAGAATTATTTTCTTTATATAGATTTAGTGCAGTTTCAAAAGATTCCAGTGCTTTTTCGTTGTCTCCTTTTTTTAGCAAGATATCCCCATAGAGCTGATAATAATCACTAGTGTTTTTCTCGGTAATTTTGAGAATTTGTTTTTCTGCAGAAAGGATATCCCCTTGATCTATTAAGGTTTGTATAGATTTATAAAGTGTTTGTGATAAACTAACAACACTACATGTCAACGTAAGGAGGATAAAAGGTGTTATTTTTTTTATTAAGTGGATATAGACCATTTTTATGAATACTTACTTACTATTAAAAATCAAATCACTAAATAGTTGGGAGTGAAAGACATGATAATCTCACAAATATTATTTGTAATTAAGTAGATTTTTTTGTTTTTTTCATAAAAAATATAATGACATGAAAAAAATTGTTTTATCAAGTTTGTTAATGGGCGTAAGTTTTATTTGCTCTGCATGGTGCACAACTACTACAGAAAGAGTTAGGATATCTACGGGAGGATGTAGTGATGCTGGTTATTGTGCTACTTCTGGTTATTACTATGTTTACTACAATGTCGAAACGTGCTACACTTGGTATGGTAGCGTAAAATCAACATCACGATATAGAATTTCTGAAAGGTCAGATTATTAAAATCTATAGACATATGCTATGGTTTGAACGTCAGTGCGGGTTAATTGATCTGGATTGACGTCACGATCTGTCAATTTATAACCATAGATAAATTTTATGCTTGATTTCACGTTGAAATGATATCCTGCACTAAAGAGTGCGGTCAATGCAAGACCTGTAGTTTTAGGAACTTTGACATAATCACCCGCAGGAGTTATTATCTGATCTTTTGTGATCCTGTAAATTGGTAAAGCACCTAAGCTGAAATTGTAGTTAGAGAATCGCCAATTTCTCTCAACTCTAAACATAACATCCGTTCCACGCTTGAGTTCACGTGCTATATCATGTGCTATTATGTAGTCTCTTCCTCCAGGATACTCATTCCATTCATCCCACTCAAATTGATTATTATTTGCCGTAAGTGCATTTTGATAGCCCGCAGCAAAGAGCCATTTGTTACTGATTAAAGATATTCCCGCAATGATATCATAACTACCGAGGCTGGTTTGATAATACATCGGATATTGACTACCAGCATTGTTAAATTCCCCATCTTCTTTCTCTAAGTCACTATTGTTCGAGGGAATTTTAGCGCCTATTGTTGCGTTGATGTCAAATTTTTCAGAACTATGGATGTTTCGTGTAGCACTAATTGAAATATCTCCAATTCCTGAGGTTTCCCCTAAGTTTCCAGTGACAGCTTGATAGGGTAACTTCACTTGAAAGCTAGTTTTTTGATTAAGAGAAAAAGCAAAATCAATATTAGATACATATATCACCGGGGATAGGGTAGACTTACCTCTGTATTGACTGACCTCAAGCGCTCTGAGTTTGAAATTAATTTTCTTATTGTAGGCTTGGTCAGGTTTCATAGCACCCATCGTACAAAATCCAGCATCGCTACATCCTTGACTGAATCCTAGGTGATTAATTAGCAAGAATATCGAGAGATAAAAAATGGACTTATTCATGCACTTTAGTTTAAGACAATGAAAATAATAATTCTAAAGGACTAATGTTTCTAATATGTACAAAATAAATACTTTGAATGAAGAATTGTAACCTGACTTACAGTCAATAAGTGAACAATCAAATTCCAAGTGAGCCTTTTGATAACTGAAAGATGATGATCTTCTGAAAATATAGTTTATCTGGGAATAAAGTATCTACCTGTACATGACTGCTTTCACAGCTTCCATCGTACGATTGACATTTGGTAATATAGCCTCGATCAGAGTAGGGGCGTATGGCAATGGAACATCCATGCTATTGATTCTTTGTACTGGAGCATCCAAATAGTCAAAGGCATGCTTTTGAACATGATAGGTAATTTCGGTTGCTAATGATGACAATGGCCAAGCTTCCTCTACTATTACCAGTCTATTGGTTTTTTTGACTGAGTTAACGATTGCCTCATAGTCTATTGGTCTTACAGTCCTTAAGTCAATCACTTCAGCAGAGATACCTTCTTTCTCAAGTTCTGCTGCCGACTGCATAGCGAGCTTCATCATTTTTCCAAATGACACAATGGTCACATCATTTCCCTCTTTGGTCACTTGAGCAACACCTATGGGGGTAATATATTCTCCTTCAGGTACTTCACCTTTATCTCCATACATCAATTCTGATTCCATGAAGATCACGGGATCTTGATCTCTAATTGAAGCTTTAAGTAGTCCTTTGGCATCAGCTGGGTTAGAAGGAACCACAACCTTTAGACCTGGACAGTTGGCAAACCAGTTTTCAAAATTTTGGGAATGTTGAGAACTCAACATGCCAGCATTTCCTGTTGGACCTCTAAATACAATAGGTACTTGAAACTGACCACCAGACATAGACATCATTTTGGCAGCACTGTTGATTATTTGATCTATCGCTACTAGTGAAAAATTGAATGTCATGAATTCAATAATCGGCTTAAGCCCGTTCATGGCTGCTCCAACACCAATACCAGTAAATCCAAGTTCAGCAATAGGTGTGTCGAGTACACGATCTGGTCCAAACTCATCGAGCATTCCCTGACTTACTTTATAAGCACCATTATATTCCGCAACTTCTTCACCCATGAGAAAGACAGATTGATCTCTTCTCATTTCTTCGTTCATGGCTTCTCTTAAGGCTTCTCTAAATTGAATTTCTCTCATTGGTAACAAAGTTTATAGACAATCACATCCCTTGAAAATCTTCTTAGAATGTAAGTTGAAATATGCTCGTGGCTTTTTCTGATAATTAAATCCCTCGATGGGTAAAATTAAGATTTGCACCATTATTAACAAAGAATCTCCATTGTTTAATGGAGATAAAAAAACCCTGACATGCTAAGCATATCAGGGTTCTTATTATTAGTAGTTTTTTTCTTACTTCAATGCAGCTCTGAAAAGTTCATTTGCAGCGAATGCTCTGAATTCCAAGTCATTCAATGCTTTGTCTTTCAAATCAGGATTGATAGAAACAGCCTCTTTGATGTATTTAACAACACCATCGATTTTGTTCAATCTAGCACTTGCTACAGCTCCACCGTAGTTAGCCATTGCATGCTTGCTATTCAATTCAATAGCATCGTCAAATGATCCAATAGCATTTTGAAAGTCTTTGTTCAATAACTGTGCAAGACCTTTATTGAATGCGTTAGTTGCGTTGTTCTCAGCAGAAGACTCAGAAGATACAGCATCAGCATATTTAGCCATGATGATCTCAGTAGCTCCTTTCACACCGTTCATTCCTTTGGTAACATCATTAGATGCGCCCATAGAACCTGCTTTCTTCAATGCATCATTTGCTTTGTAAGCATTTCCTTGCATCAAGTAAACAGAACCTAAGTTAGCATAAGCTTCAGCGCTTTCTTTTTTCTTATTAGCTATCTCCAATTGAGTCAAAGCCATGTCAGCTTTAGCATTGTCTCCGCCTTCGATTGCTTGTGCGATGTACACTGCTGCTAAGTTGTTGTGAGAATTCCAGCTGTCAGATTTTTTGGTAGCCTCTTTGTAGATAGCCTCTTTTTCAGAAAGTGATGGAGTCAATGAAGCAGCATACATCATTTCTTCTTCAGAAAGTGTGTCAGCGCTTACAGTTCCACCAGTGATTTGCTTCGCCAATACAGAAATCTCAGCATCAGTTTTCTTCACTTTTACTTTTAAGATTTCAGTTTTAGCTGTTCTTAACTTAGGATATACATCCTTGAATACTTTTTTGTAAGTAGAAAGACTTCTCAAAGATTTTTCTTTTTCTTCGAATGTTCCAGCACCATTTACGATGTTTAAGTATTCAGATTTCTCATCAGAAGAAAGACTTTCGTAAGCATTCAATTCAGTTTTGAATGCAGCCCAGTCATCAACTACAGGCTTGATGATGAAGTTGATAGAATCGGCTAATCCTTTATAGTCATACTTCTTCATGTTTTTTCTGTAGAAGCTCTCGATAACCTGAGCTCTTTTTTCAGAAAGACCAGCGTTGATTCTCTCTGTACCCTCAGGAGAGTGAGATCCAATTACTGTCACACTTTTAGTTACGTTTTTATCAGCGATAAATGCAGAAAGCTCTTTTCCTCTTTCGCCTGTTCTTTCAGAATATCTTAAATCAGATCTTCCTTGCAAGAAAAAGAAGTCAACGTTTACAGGAGTTAACTCCTCTTTGTTGTTGTATCCGTGATCAGCATAAGCTGCGTAGTAAGCATTTTCTACCAATTGAGAAGTAGTGATAACACCAGTAGCGACTTTCAATCTGTCACCTACTTTAGATTTACCATTTTTAGGATCAGAAGCGACACCTTCGATTTCTAAATCGCCTTTAGCCAGAGCAGCTGAATAAGGCATAGAAAATGACTTATTGATTTTAGGCTCTGTATCTCCTGCATTAGGATAGTCGTCAGCTTTGAATTCAATAGCTTCAAGTTGTTGTTCGCCTTCGCCATACTTGTAATAGCTGTTGATGGTATAAACCTTGCCTTTTTTTAACATCTTCACAGGAAGATTTGCAGCCATTTCAAAATTAACGGTGTCTGCGTGTACTTCAAGTGGGTTAGGAGTCACTGTTAGATTTTGGTTCTTAGAAGCCGTAATCATCTGGTTTAGCGAACACCCTGAAAGGGTAAAAATTGCAGACAATGCAATTACATATGCTAATCTTTTCATTTCGTAATTTTGTTTAGATTTAGGTTGAATTAGATTCAGGATTATTTATTATCTTGTTTGATGATGCAATAATAATTAAAAAAAATCAGATTAATCCATATCTTCGATGAATAGTTAGTTATTATATTTACAATGAGATATTAACCGATGAAGCGACTACAGCACTTTTTTGAACAATATGCATTTGGGGTTTGCACCCGAATAGGGGAGAAGATTGGTTTTGCTACTTCTAGCATTCGTCTGTTTTTTATTTACACTTCCTTTTTGACTTTTGGTTCGCCAGTGTTGATCTACTTGGCACTTGCATTTGTAATGAATATTAGAAAACATTTGCGTAGACGAAACAATTCAGTCTGGTACTACTAGTTTTTTTCATAATTCATTAAACAACTTCTTCCCCTGAATGAAGTGTTTATACACTATTGATCGTGGATGTAAGGCGATAGAGACGTTTTCCTTACGCAATTGTTGTACCTGCTCACGTTTTTTTAAGTTGGAAGGAAATCGACCTATAAAATGAGCTAAGGCTTTTAGTACTGCCCAACCGTCTTGGGCTGATCCGCTTAGGATAAATTTACCTGCTGCTATCAGATCGAGACATATTCTAATTGGAAGGCGAGTATAAAGATGAACACTGTTGTAATTCTTAAAAAGGAGGGATAGTCCATTTCTGAAATTTAGGTAAGTCTTGCGAGGATTAGATTTATGTAGTGTTCCCCCTCCTACGTGATATACAGCACTTTTCCCATTGTACATCACTTTGTACCCAACATTGTTTATTCGCCAACACAGATCAATCTCTTCCATGTGTGCAAAAAAGTCATCATCCAGACCACCGAGTGCGTGATAAACTTCAGATCTTACAAATAAACAGGCGCCAGATGCCCAAAAAACTTGTTTGATGTCATTGTATTGATGCTGATCTTTTTCCAATGTGTCAAATATCCGTCCTCGACAAAATGGATAGCCCAAATAATCCACAAAACCTCCAGCTGCTCCAGCATATTCAAAATGATCTTTTTGGTGAAACGCTAATATTTTTGGTTGAGCAGCAGCGATAAAAGTATCATCTTCCATCATATCGATAATAGGAGATACCCAATTCGAGGTAACTTCAACATCAGAATTGAGAAGTATATAGTACTTTGATTGGATTTGCTTCAAAGCAAAATTATACCCTGCACTGAACCCTTTATTATTCGGGATTTGTATCAGCGGTATATCAGGGTACGATTTGTTTAAGAATAAGATAGAGTCATCTGTTGAGCAATTGTCCGCAATGATTAACTTACAACCATTGCTATATTTAATAACACTAGGTAAGAATTTTTCTAAATACTCTTTTCCATTGTAATTGAGAATGACAACTGCTACATCGCTCATCTAGAACATACCTCCTAAGTCAAGCCCTGGAATATTAGGTATTAGGCCTTCTGTATTTTTCTTCATTTCTTCTTTTGCAAGCCCTTCCACTTCTTGGATTGCTTTGTTGACTGCAGCCACTGTTAGGTCTTGGATCATTTCTCTATCCTCTGGTTTGATGATATCTTGATCGATATCTATAGATTCGACTTGCTTCAGTCCATTGACAGTGACTTTGACCATTCCTGCACCTGCTTCCCCACTGGCTTTTATATTTACTAAATTGGCCTGAGCTTCTTTTACTTTCGCTTGAACCTCTTTCATCTTGCCCATCATTTTCATCATGTCAAACATAGTTGGATATAATTTTTTTGGTTAATTGTATTACAGCGTTTGTGCAAAAATGGAGGGATCAAAAGCAAAATCAAAGTGATGTGATCAAAAAAAGTTGTTCAGTTGATAGCTCCTTTTCATAAATGAATAACTCTGAACTGAATAACTGTTACCTTCTCATCAATAGTACAGTGCCATTCTTCTGATGGATATTACCTGCTTCATCTTCTATCTCTGCTGAATAGATATAGT
>Ga0209634_1000625_pt1 | contig 27313 bp, 28 predicted proteins | sample LinPmetageLP40_FD_184043 | JGI IMG/M metagenome (GOLD analysis project Ga0209634, IMG submission 184043) | Marine viral communities from the Pacific Ocean - LP-40 (SPAdes) (version 2) | ecosystem: Environmental > Aquatic > Marine > Oceanic | place: Pacific Ocean | collected 2010-08-26 | reverse complement strand
AATTAAGTAGAATCAGAGCTGCATTAGCCAAAGAGGGGCTATCTGGCTTTGGAACTAATCCAGATACAACTTTTGGTTTTGGGGATGCTTCTAAATTTAACCCAAGACCCAGATTGCGAAGACTAATCAAGATCCCTGTAGTATATAAAATGATTGAAAAATACTCGGTTATTTATTCTATCAATAAATATAAAAATTCATTCTTTGCTTGTTATAAAAAAATATTTAAAGATTTAAATTTCGTTCATTATATGTTTGATCAGTTAACCCAGAGCACAAAAAATCTTAAAATTAGATGTATTTTTTCGATTGAGGGTAAATTGGTTCCGAGACGCAGCTTATTTTTCCTGATTAATTTAGAGAAAATTAAAGTTATTCTAAAACGAGCAAACAGTAATTTAGAATTACGAGATATTCTTGATGGTAATTATATGGATATCGGCGGGGCTTATGGCGGTCCTATTGATGTGGTTCATTTGTATAAAAAGTTTCATAAAATTGGGAAAGGGTCCATAAGCTACGTGCTTGAACAGTTTCCGGTTTCGTATGTAGCAAACCAATACTTAGAATACAGACATGAGGGCGATATTTTGCCCCCAACTTTTTTAGATAACGAGATTATACCTACTGATATTTCAAAAACTGATGAAACTGCAGGTATTGGTAGCCATTCTTTTCTTAGAATAATTCAAAACACCTCTGCTAAGTCATCATCAGGTAAATCATCATCAGGTCTAGATATTAACTTCTTTTTTAACTCAAACTCATTCCAAGAGATGGATGATCAGCAAATCATTGATTACTGTGAATTTATGAAAAAAAATAAAAGTAAGCGCGCATTTTTAGGTGTATGTTTTTATTTGGGTGGAGCAACAGCTGAGAGAGCAATAAGTATACTTAATGAAAATTTTAAGTGTTTAGGTAAAATTACATCTAAAGATTTTCTAGAAATTAATGACATTAACGAATTAGAAATCATAGCTGATCCCAATGGAGTTAGTGGCAAATTAGTAGACGATGTGGTTTATTTATTTGAACTCTAGGACATGTTTTTCACTACAGCCCCTAAAAAACATGTTATTGACACAGTTTCTGTCCATAAAATAATTGACAAAAATTATTTTTTAAACAAGTTTTCAATTTTAGGAAAGCTTGCTCCAACAAAAAAAGCACTTATATGGCCATTGTCAAAGAATTTTGGTTGACCATCTTTGGTAAGAGCAGAGCAAATAACATTAGGGCACACTATGTTACTACTCTTAATATAAGAGGGGCCCTTTCCGAGCAGGATAGAAATTAACTCTCTTCTATATCAACTAAACTTTGGTCCAATGGAAATATTTTTGAACTTTCAATATCAATATTCTGGACTGGTAACTGCCTAAAATCGCCTCTATAAATTAGAGAATGGGGATTGAACACATCATTAACCATATTATTTATGAATAGGTTGATCAATTTTTGAGGTTTGTTGGATGACTTAGGAAGTGAATTTCTCTAAGCTGCTTTTTTTACTCAATAAAAAAGTCATCCTAAGATGGCTTTGTATCTTAAGTTGGTGGAGGCGGCGGGAATTGAACCCGCGTCCGTCAGTCCTCTGCCGAAGGCTCTACATGCTTAGTTCAGTCATTAATTTAATAATTGACAACCCGACTGGCAGGGTACGTAAATTACGATTCCGGTAAGTTTTTAGTGAGTCTACCCCAGACAAGTTTCATCACGATCTTATGAGTATGACACCTGATAGTCCCGAGAGACTCTGGACGCATAAGCACGGCTCCAGTCAGATGGCTCCCTACCGTTTCTTAGGCGGCGAGTGCGTAGTTGTCGTCGTTGGCAACTAATAGTTTGCGACTTTGGATTAACGAGATTGGTCACCATCTCGGCATGCACCACAGGTTTTGTAACCGGCGTCGAATCCAGAACGCCCCCATAACAAGTTAAGTTTAACACATTAGAAAGGGATATAGCTTAAATAACTGGATAAGAAGACACATGTACCCATACAAAATTATAATGACACGACCTAAATCGATAACTGATACAACTCATTTTTTACGCATATTAGACATCATGCCTCATAATTCTTTGTTTCTGACGTTGCCAGTCATGATCTTTTTCAGAGGCTCTCTTATCATGAGACTGCTTACCTTTTGCTAGTGCGATTTCGCACTTTATAATATGCTCTTTCCAATAAATTGATAAGGCAATACATGTGTGACCTTTTTGGTTAACACTATTAAATAGTTTAGAAAGTTCTTTTTTGTTTAGCAAAAGTTTTTTATTTCTTCCGGGATCTACGACATAGTGTGTTGAGGCGGTGTTTAAAGGGGCTATATGGGTTCCCATTAAAAAAGCCTCGCCATTTTGAAGCAAAACAAAGCTATCAGTTAGTTGACCTTTCCCGGCCCTTAAACTTTTTACTTCCCAGCCTTGCAAGACGAGGCCGGCCTCAAATTTTTCTTCGATAAAGTAGTCATGTCGCGCTTTTTTATTTTGCGCAATAGTAAGATTTTTTTGTGACTTATTAGGTTTTTTTTCCATAATAATTATTATAATGATTGATGGTGAAAGCACCTATAATTTTCTTATACTTCAACATAAAGAAATAATAGTATATCTTGATTAGTTTTTAAGAGCGCAGTTTATCGGTACAATTAAATTATTAAACACACAGGAATTATTTTGAAGAATGCTAAAAACTTTCATGCATCATGGTCTAGTCGTTGGACATTTATTCTGGCAGCTGCTGGATCTGCTGTTGGCTTAGGAAATATTTGGAAATTTCCATACATTGCTGGAGAAAATGGAGGCGGTGCATTTGTCATTGTATATATTCTTTGTATTGTGATTGTTGCTCTACCAATTATGGTGGCTGAAGTAACATTAGGCCGAATGGGCAAAAAAAGCCCAGTTAATACCATTCGAGATTTGATTCAATCTTCAGATGCACATAAAAGTTTTAATATAATAGGCTGGATGGGAGTCTCCGCAGGGTTATTAATATTATCTTACTACGCAGTTATTGCTGGTTGGGCATTGAGTTATATCGAGCATATGATTTCTGGAACCTTCCATAATATAAATGCAGAGAATGCAGGTCTTATTTTTGATAATTTACTAAAAAATAAAAATGAATTAATTTTTTGGCAGTCGCTATTCATGTTGATGACAGTAATCGTAGTAATTTTTGGAATAAACAAGGGTTTAGGGCTCGCCGCTCAGATACTAATGCCACTTTTGTTCATCTTATTGATTGGGTTGTTGATATTCGGATATCAGCAGGGTGATCTTGCAAAAGCCTTTAGTTTTTTATTTGGTTTCAATTTTGAATCACTAAGCTGGAAAGCTGTACTAGTAGCACTAGGACATGCTTTTTTCACACTTAGTATAGGTATGGGGGCAATGATGACCTATGGAGTCTATATGCCAAAAGATAGTGGAGTTTTTTCCAATGTTTTAATAGTGGGAATTTTGGACACTCTAGTTGCACTAATTGCAGGACTCGTAATTTTTTCTATTGTTTTTGTAAACCCGAGTATTGAATCAAGTGCAGGCCCTGGATTAATGTTTGTAAGTCTACCAGTAGCTTTCGGTAATATGCTTGGCGGCCTATTCTTTGGAACTATATTTTTCATTTTAGTCACTTTAGCAGCATGGAGTTCGTCAATCTCTTTGATTGAGCCTGCAATTGCTTACTTAATAGAATCTAAAGGCTACAGTAGATTAATGGCAAGTCTAGCGTTAGGTTTTATTGCATGGATTATTGGTTTAGGAAGCGTTTTTTCCTTTAATATCTGGGCTGAAGAAAAAATTGCAGGATTCAACTTTTTTGAATTAATAGATTTCATCACCGCCAATATAATGCTTCCACTATCGGGCCTGTTAGTCGCAATCTTGATTGGATGGAAGATACAGTCAAAAATGGTTGAAGACCAATTACTGAGTGATAGCCGCAGATTGTTTTTTACTTGGCAATGGGCCATAAAATTTATCTCACCTCTAGCTGTAATAATCGTTCTAATCATGGGTATTTATCCGAGGCTTGTATAATGTCTACATCTATCAATCGAACAGCCCTCTTGTCATACTCAGCAAAACAGATATTCGATATAGTAAATGACATAACCAGCTATCCTGATTATATGAATAACTGCGTAGGCTCAGAGATAATTGAGCAAGATAAATCTTTTATGATTGCGAGACTCGATTTAAAAAAAGGTTTTCTGCAACACAGCTTTACAACTCATAATGCTTTATTTGAGCCAGAGAAAATAAGTATGACTTTAGAGGAGGGTCCATTTAGTAAATTTAGAGGAGAGTGGGTTTTTAAAGAAATAGATAAAAATTCCTGTAAAGTTTCTTTAGATTTGGAATTCGAATTTAATAGTTTTTCTATAGGGTTAGCATCTAACCAGTTATTTGCATCAGTAGCCAACAATCTTGTTGACGCGCTTTCAGCAAGAGCAAAAGAGGTCTATGGTTTATGACGCTAGAGGTCTACATTTCCATTGAAGTTGCTTATGCGTTACCTGAAAGACAGCAAATCAAGAAGCTTCAGGTTCCATTTGGAACAACTGCGTTCGATGCAGTAAAAAACTCTGGTATTATTGATGAATTCCCAGTTATAGATATTGAAAATGCAAAAATGGGAATTTTTGGAAAGCTCCTTGGTGTGAGAGACTTAAAGTCACCAAAAGAGCATGTACTAAAAAATTTGGACAGGGTAGAAATATACAGACCTCTTATTTTAGATCCAAAGGAAATAAGAAAACTTCGTGCAAAAAAAGGTTAGAACCTAAAAGATAAGGTATTACCTATAAATTATTAGACTCCTCAGTCTACTGGGGTATTTTTTTGATCCAAACCTTCATCTTCGATAGGGTTGGGCATATAGTCCCCACGCAAGCTATGTAACTTGTCATCCTTGAAAAAAATAGCCATCCTTTCTCTGACCTCTTCTCCTTCTGCTGGTTTTAGCCCATAAAAATAATCCCAGCGATTTTGATTAAAAGTATCTGCAATGAGTGGGGTTCCCATGACGAATTTCACTTGGTTTTTAGTCATGCCAGGTTTTAATTGATCAATCATGACTTGCGTGATTACATTACCTTGTTGTATATCAATTTTGTGAACCTTTGGTAATTTGATAAAATTTTTATCAAATTTTGGTACCTTAGGCATAGAGGGCATAGAGAAATTTGAGCAACCAGGTATAGTTACAGCGAGGGCTATATAGATTAGAATTTTCTCAAAGTGGCGCATTGTTGAATTTCCATGATAACATTATAAGGTAATAATACAGAATACAGTCTATCCATAGAAGGGTTTAAAAAGAATGAGTGATGAAAATCAAGATTTACGTGATGCTGGGTTGAAAGTAACTATTCCTAGATTAAAAATATTAAGTATCCTTGAAAAATCTGCGGAGTCACATCTTTGTGCTGATGATATTTATCGACAATTAGTCGAAGCGGGAGAGGATGTTGGGATAGCCACAGTTTATCGTGTGCTAACTCAGTTTGAGTCATCAGGGCTTGTTATACGTCATAATTTTGATAATGGTCCTGCGGTTTATGAAATAGAACGAGGCATTCACCACGATCATATGGTTGATGTTGACAGTGGTGATGTTATTGAATTTCAAAGCCACGAGATTGAAGAGCTGCAGAAAAAAATAGCAAAAGATAATGGGTTCGAGTTAATTTCTCACGGCTTAGTTCTTTATGTGAGAAAAATTGATCTTCTGTGATTAATTTTTCTTATTAGATGATAGCATCTCCCTTGCATGTCCCAAAGTAGCATCTGTGATGTTAACCCCACCTAGCATCCTTGCTATTTCATTTAATTTTTCAGAATTATTCAAGGTAACAATGTTACTAAACGTAAGATTTTCTTTTGTATTTTTACTTACCATCATATGGTTGTGTGCTTGTGAGGCTACTTGTGGCTGATGGGTAATACATAAAATTTGTCCTAGCCCACCAAGTTCTCGAAGTATCGATCCAACTATATCTGCAGTAGCACCACCTATTCCAACATCTACCTCATCAAATACGAGTGTTGGAATGGAGGAGTTTTTTGCAGCTATAGCTTGTATAGCAAGGCTAATTCTGGATAGCTCTCCTCCTGAGGCGATTCGGGCCAATGGTTTACAAGGTTCTCCAGGATTCGTGCTAATAAGAAACTCAACTTCTTCTTGACCGCGCCCACCAAGGTCATTATTTATTATCGGCTTAAGGTTCACATTAAATTGCGCACCAGTCATAGATAAAAGTTTAAACTGTTTTTCTATATCCGAAGAAATTTTTGTAGATGCTTTAGTTCTTATTTCAGATAATTTTTTTGCTTCCAACGAGTATGCAGCAAATAATTTTTTTACCTGTTGCTCAAGACGACTCTCTTCATCGTGACTTACTGACAATTTTTGTAACTCGTCCTCAATACTTTTCTTTTTTAAATAAAGGTTTTCTGGTGATATTTTATATTTTCTTGCTAGATGGTATATTTCAGTAAGTCTGTCCTCTATCTTATGAAGCGCTTCTGGCTCAGCATTAAAATTATTGAGGTACTGCTGAATTTCTTTCCCAGATTCTTGGATCTCAATCTGTGCGCTTAGAAGTAATCGCTGCGCTTCCTCAAGAGATTCTGATTTAGCAGGTATCTTTTGAAGAATCTGAATTGATTCATTAAGTAACTTTTCGACATTAAATTTCTCTGCTTCTGAATACAATTGAAGTACCGCATTACAATCAGAAATTATTGATTCTGAATTTGCCAGTCTTGTTTGTTCCTCTTCAAGCGATTGAAGCTCTTCCTCAGAAACATTCGTTTCTTGAAGCTCCGAAAGTTGGAAAGATAAAAAATCTTTAGATGAAATTAATTCTATATTTGAGTTTTTTAGTCTTTCAAGTTCTCTCTTAGCGTAAATCCATTCTTGGTGTAACTTTTTTATTTTTTTCGATAATTCAGAGCAATTTGCAAAATTATCTAATATATGGCGATGTGTTTCTCGCCTCAAGAGCGACTGGTGTTCATGTTGATTATGAATATCAATGAGGGTTTCACCAAATTCTCTTAACTGCTGCATCGTAGCTAAGCGACCATTAACATGTCCACGAGATCTACCCTCTTTTGTTAACACTCTTCTTATCACGCATTCATTTTCTTGATTATCAAAATCATGTGCTTTAAGCCAACTCTTGGCTAGAGAAACTTGGGTAATATCAAATATAGCTGATATCTCACACTTATCAGCAGCCCTTCTAAGCTGATCAATGTCTGCTCGGTCTCCTAAAGCCATAGCAAGAGCATCAACAATTAAAGATTTACCTGCACCAGTTTCACCTGTGAGGGCAGTCATACCATTATTGAAATCTATTTCTAGATGCTCAACTAAAGTAAAATTTTTAATAACCAATGTTTGAAGCAAAATTATTCTCAAATTTGATAAAAAAACAATAACATCAATTTTATACAGATTTTTCTGGTGCGTCTGCCCTTGAAACTTTTTCCTATGTCCCAATATATAAATATACAGAAAGATAAGCTTTTAAAAACCTTATCTTTTATAAATTCTTTAATTAATAAAGAAATTTGCACTTAAGGAGATTGTTTGTGGCGGGAAAAAAAAATAAAGAACCTAATAAAGCAGCTGACGAGCTAATAAAAAAATCTAAGGCAAAAGACCCTAAAAAAAGTAAGTCGAAAAGCTCTACTGCCAAAAAAGATTTGGATTTAAGCTCAGAGGTCGAATTTCTTTCGAAACAACTAATAGAAGCAAAAGACGAGTCTTTGAGAAACCAGGCAGAAATGCAAAACATTATTCGCCGTTCAGAGAGAGATGTTCAAAATGCTCATAAATATTCTTTAGATAAGTTCGTGGCTGAGTTATTGCCGGTTGTTGATAACCTTGAGCGTGCCCTTGAGAGTATTGATCAAGATAAAAGTGAACTTAAATCATTAGCTGAAGGCGTTGAGCTAACTCTAAAAAGTTTCCAAGATCTTTTAGAACGCCAAAAGGTAGTCTCAGTAAACCCAAAAGGAGAAATATTTAATCCCGATCTACATCAAGCTATGAGTATATTAGAGGAACCTTCGGTTGCTCCGAATACAGTTATAGATGTATTTCAAAAAGGCTACACATTAAATGGTCGATTAGTTCGCCCCGCGATGGTTGTAGTTGCAAAAGGAGAGGCTCAATAATCTTTCAAAAATAAATCGCAGGATAAAGGTTGAAATACAGAATAATGAGCCAATATAGTTACATATAGACAATATTTTTGTTTTTTTAGTTACGTTAACCCCGGAGAAAAAAAATGGGTAAAATTATAGGAATTGACCTTGGTACAACAAACTCATGCGTTTCTGTACTTGAGGGCAATAAGCCAAAAGTCATCGAAAATGCTGAAGGTGTAAGGACTACACCATCTATTGTTGCCTACGTTGATGGTGGCGAAATTTTAGTTGGACAGTCTGCAAAACGTCAAGCAGTTACAAATCCAGCCAATACATTATTCGCAGTGAAGCGATTAATTGGCCGTCGTTTTGAAGATAAGGTAGTTCAAAAAGATATTAAAATGGTGCCATATAAGATTGTTAAGGCAGATAACGGTGATGCATGGGTCGAAGTCAATGGAGAGAAGCGTGCAGCTCCACAAATTTCTGCAGAAGTGCTTAAAAAAATGAAAAAAACAGCAGAAGATTATGCTGGAGAAAATATTTCAGAAGCTGTTATAACTGTACCAGCATATTTTAACGATTCACAGCGCCAAGCTACTAAAGATGCAGGAAAAATAGCTGGTCTTGATGTTAAAAGAATCATTAACGAGCCCACTGCCGCCGCATTAGCATATGGGCTAGATAAAACTCCAGGAGATCGAGTTATTGCAGTTTATGATCTTGGTGGGGGTACTTTCGATATTTCTATAATTGAAATTGCAGATGTGGATGGAGAGCATCAATTCGAAGTTCTTTCAACAAACGGAGATACCTTTTTAGGTGGAGAAGATTTCGATATGCGTTTGATCGAATATTTAGCCGATCAATTTAAAAAAGAAAATGACTTTGATTTATTAAAAGATTCAATGGCAATTCAGCGCCTTAAAGAAGCAGCGGAAAAAGCTAAAATAGAGCTATCCTCGAGCCAACAAACAGAAGTGAACTTACCTTATATAACTGCAGATGCAACTGGACCAAAGCACTTAGTAGTTAAGCTGACTAGATCTAAGCTCGAATCTTTAGTTGAAGAGTTAGTTGAGCGCACCATGTCGCCACTTAAAATGGCTCTTAAGGATGCAGGAAAGTCTGTTTCTGACATCGATGATGTCATATTAGTTGGTGGCCAAACACGTATGCCTATGGTGCAAGAAAAAGTGACTGACTTCTTTGGGAAAGAACCCCGCAAGGATGTAAATCCTGATGAAGCAGTTGCTATGGGTGCAGCTATACAGGGCGCAGTTCTTTCTGGCGATGTAAAGGATGTATTGTTATTAGATGTAACACCTTTAACGCTAGGTATAGAGACAATGGGTGGTGTTGCTACTCCTTTGATTGAGAAAAATACAACAATACCTTCAAGAAAATCTCAAATTTTCTCTACAGCTGAGGATAACCAGACAGCAGTGACTGTTCATGTGGTTCAAGGTGAGAGAAAACAGGCAACAGGAAATAAATCATTGGGTCGATTTGACCTTGCGAATATTCCTCCTGCTCAAAGAGGTATGCCGCAAATCGAAGTAACTTTCGATATTGATGCAAATGGGATCCTTAACGTTAATGCTAAAGATAAGGCAACGGGAAAAGAGCAGTCCATTGTTATTAAAGCATCCTCAGGCTTATCCGATGATGAAATTGAAAAAATGGTAAACGATGCAGAAGCTAATGCTGCTGAAGATCAAAAGTTTGAAGATTTAGCACAAGCTAGAAATACTGCAGATGGACTTGCTCATGCAGCCACGAAAACTTTAGAAGAGGCAGGGGATAAAGCGACTGATGAAGAAAAGGAAGCCATTTTATCAGCCGTAAAAGAGGTTGAAGAAGCTGTTAAAGGTGATGATAAAGAAGCTATCGATACAGCAGCAGCGAAACTTTCAGAAGCATCTAGTTCTCTTGCTCAAAAGTTATATGCTGAGCAAGCCGCTGCAGATGGAGATAATCCTGGTGCTGATTCAGGCACTTCGGCCACTGATAATGATGCTGTGGATGCAGAGTTTGAGGAAGTGAAACCTGAAACTGACGAAAAAGAATCTAAATCTAAATCAGAAAAAACAGAGCCTAAACCTAAGAAAGGAAATAAGAAGAAATAAACAATTTATGAAAGTAAATTTTTGATTTTCTTCCTCATGAGCTAAAGCGCGGTTTTTATACCGCGCTTTAGTATATTCGAGTTCCGATAAATTATTAGATTATCTTCATTAAATTTTTTTAAAAAGTTAATTATTAAAAAGTTGATTACTAATGTCTAAGCGCGATTATTACGAAGTACTGGGTGTACCTAAAAATGCACCTGAACAAGATATAAAAAAAGCCTACCGGCGTATAGCGATGAAGAATCATCCAGATCGAAACCCAGACAATAATGATGCTGATCATCTATTTAAAGAAGCTACAGAAGCATACGAAGTTCTCTCTGATAATGAAAAAAAAATGGCCTATGATCAATATGGGCATTCTGCACCAGGAGCTGGCGGGGGACATGATCCTAATGGCAACTTTAGTGACATCTTTGGCGATGTCTTTGGCGATATTTTTGGTGGGGCAAGAAATCAAGGCCGACCCGGGCCTATGCGAGGGTCAGATCTGCAATATAATTTAGATATGACTCTAGAGGATGCGATAAAAGGAAAGACAGTAAAAATTACAATACCAACACTATGTCCTTGTAAGGAATGTGATGGATCTGGAAGTAAAAAGGGATCTACTCCTACTACTTGTGGTACTTGTGGTGGACACGGCCAAGTGAGGATGTCACAGGGCTTTATCTCAGTTCAGCAAGCTTGTCCTAAATGTCATGGCCGTGGATCGACTATAAGTAATCCTTGTGGTGTGTGTCGTGGCCAAGGTAGAACAGAGGAAAATAAGACTCTTTCAGTCAAAGTTCCACCTGGAGTTGATACTGGTGATCGTATACGTCTTAGCGGAGAAGGCGAAGCCGGTCCGGAAGGCGGACCATCTGGTGATTTATACGTCCAGATGAATGTTCAAAAGCATAGACTGTTCCAACGAGATGGACGTAATCTTCATTGTGAACTACCAATTAGCATAATTAATGCCATTCTTGGTGATGAGCTTGAAGTGCCAACCTTGAATGGACCGGTAAAACTAAAAGTTCCAGAAGAAACTCAAACAGGAACTACGTTTAGGCTCAAAGGGAAGGGTGTCAAAACTGTTCGAAGTGCCGGAGTTGGCGATTTATATTGCACGGTAGTCCTCGAGACTCCTGTTAAATTAAGTAGCGAGCAAAAAACTATACTCCGTGATTTACAAAATACTATGGGACTTGAAAAAAATTCACCCAAAAGAGATTCTTGGTTTAAGGGTGTAAAAAAGTTTTTCGATGGCTTCGCTCCTTAATTTACAACAAATCACAAACATATAGTTGTATAAATACGTCTATTATAGAATACTCAAAATAAATTGATTTAATAAACTTTTGATAAGATCATCGATGTTATGAAAAATAGTTTTACTAGAGTTGCTATATACGGTGCCGCTGGAAGAATGGGTCGGGCGCTTATAGAAGCTGTAATTAATAGTGCTTCAGTTAATCTAGGCTCAGCCATTGTCAGGCCTGGTAGCCCCTTGATAGATTCTGACGCGGGTAATCTTATTGGAGCTGCTAATACGGGCGTACTAGTAACTGATAATTTGTTGGCTGTCTTACCTGACTTTGATGTATTAATTGATTTTAGTTCAATTGAAGCATGTCTTGTTAATGCAAAAATTTGTAAAGAGCACCGCAAAGGCATGGTAATCGGAACAACTGGTTTTGATGATAATCAAAAACAACAATTACAGTCTACTTCTGAACAATCTGCATTATGTATTGCGTCTAATTTTAGCACGGGGGTTAACTTGTGCTTTGGACTGATTGATATTGCTGCTCAAGTTTTGGGTCAAGAAGTAGATATTGAAATTTCTGAGGCCCACCATAAAAATAAAATAGATGCGCCATCAGGAACTGCACTGAATATGGGTCAAATAGTTGCTGAATCACTAGGCTTGAACTTAGATGATGTGGCGGTATACGGGCGAGAAGGCCAGACTGGCGCCAGGCCTAAAAATACGATTGGCTTTTCAACGGTAAGAGCTGGGGATATCGTGGGAGATCATACTGTAACTTTTGCCTCAGAAGGGGAGAGAATCGAAATCACCCATAAAGCCTCAAGTCGAATGTCATTTGCTAGAGGTGCAGTTAAAGCGGCTGATTGGATATCTAATAAAAAAAATGGTGTGTATGACATGCAAGATGTACTTGGCCTCAAATCATAAGTCATCTTTGGAGTTGCGATTCTCTGGACAGCTTGCTAAGGTTCGCCTAAAATATTCCTATATTTATTTGCATTTAACAGCCAAATATTAGGCAATTTAAATCTAGTATTTTTAGAATGAGGTGAGACCGGCAGTTTCACCTCACTTTTTGTCGCATAATATTTTTAGAATTTGTTAGCTGTCGAATAGATCTAAATTTAATTTTTTGTCGTTAAGGAGGTTGCATTGAACGCCGATCAGTATCAGGCAGCTATCTTAGTCCTCCAAGATGGTACAATATTTAAAGGCAGGTCGATTGGAGCTGAAGGCTATTCCACTGGCGAAGTAGTCTTTAATACATCAATGACCGGCTACCAAGAAATTCTCACTGACCCTTCCTATGCAAGACAAATCATAAATTTTACCAACCCCCATATCGGAAATACAGGTACAAATACTGAGGATGAGGAATCATCGAAGATTTGGGCAAACGGACTAGTAATAAGAGATCTACCATTATTATTGAGTAATTTTAGATCAGAAAAGACTCTCGATGAATACTTAAAAGAAAAGAATGTTTTGGGAATTGCAAATATTGATACCCGTAAATTAACCCGTATTCTCAGGGAAAAAGGCTCCTTAAGTGGCTGCATGATGGCTGGCGATGTTGATGAAAAAATAGCACTCAAGATGGCACGTGAATTTATTGGTTTGGAAGGGGTAGATCTTGCCAAGGAAGTCACTATTGCTTCCAAATCAAAATGGACAGAAGGTACTTGGGGATTAAACCTAGGATATCAAAGCTTAAATGCAGCGATTTATAAAGTAGTAGTTTATGATTTTGGCATTAAAAGAAATATTTTAAGAATGCTTGTTGATCGAGGCGCTGAGCTGATAATAGTTCCTGCTGAAACCCCAGCAAGTGAGGTTTTAGACATGAATCCTGATGGAGTATTTCTATCTAACGGACCAGGAGATCCGCAGCCTTGCACTTATGCTATCGAAGCTATAAAACAGATATTAGAAACTAATATTCCAATATTTGGAATTTGTTTAGGACATCAGCTTTTAGCTTTAGCAAGTGGTGCCAAAATTTTAAAAATGAAATTTGGTCATCACGGAGCCAATCACCCTGTTAAAGATATTGAAACAAAAAAAGTTATGATTACCAGCCAAAATCATGGATTTTCTATAGACAAGTCAACCATTCCAGGTAATCTTTGTATCACACATTTATCATTATTTGATGGATCTATTCAGGGAGTACATCGTACAGATAAACCAGCATTCGGTTTTCAGGGGCACCCTGAGGCTAGCCCTGGACCCCATGATACAGCGCCATTATTTGACCACTTTTTTGAGCTGATAAAAAATCACCCTAATAGTAATATAAAAAATTGATAATCTATGCCAAAAAGAAATGATATTAAAAGTATTTTAATTCTAGGAGCTGGTCCTATCGTTATAGGTCAAGCTTGCGAGTTCGATTATTCTGGGGCTCAGGCCTGTAAAGCCCTCAGAGAAGAGGGGTTTCGAGTAATCCTTGTGAATTCTAATCCCGCTACAATTATGACTGATCCATCTATGGCAGATTCTACCTATATAGAGCCAGTAGAGTGGCGGACCGTTTCAAAGATTATTGAGGAGGAAAAACCTGATGCGTTGCTACCCACAATGGGTGGTCAAACAGCACTTAATTGTGCCTTAGATTTATACCGAGAAGGTGTTTTAAAGCAATACGATGTTGAAATGATTGGTGCTGACCAAGATGCAATAAATAAAGCTGAAGACCGGAGTCTCTTCGCTATAGCAATGAAAAAAATTGGTTTAGAGACTGCAAGAGCCATAATCGTCCACAGCCTGGAAGAGGCGCTTACGGTTCCGGATATCTTTGGCTACCCTTGTGTTATAAGGCCGTCTTTTACTATGGGTGGATCCGGTGGGGGTATTGCGTATAACCGAGAGGAGTTTGTTGAGATATGTCAGCGCGGATTAGAGTTATCTCCAACTAACGAATTATTGATTGACGAATCCTTGCTTGGATGGAAAGAGTTTGAAATGGAGGTCGTAAGAGACCAAAAAGATAACTGCATCATCATTTGCTCTATTGAAAATCTTGATCCGATGGGGGTACATACAGGAGATTCTATCACTATTGCTCCCGCTCAGACACTCACAGATAAAGAGTATCAAATCATGCGTAATGCTTCTATTGCAGTATTACGTGAAATAGGTGTTGAAACAGGGGGCTCTAATGTCCAGTTCGCCGTAAATCCTGATAATGGAAGAATGGTGGTTATTGAGATGAATCCAAGGGTTTCTCGATCATCTGCTTTAGCATCAAAAGCTACAGGTTTTCCAATTGCTAAGGTTGCGGCAAAGCTTGCAGTTGGCTATACGTTAGATGAACTTTTAAATGATATTACTGCAGGCGCTACTCCCGCTTCCTTCGAGCCCAGTATTGATTATGTAGTTACAAAAATTCCACGATTTGCCTTTGAGAAATTCGATCAAGCCAGTTCCAGGCTAACTACCCAAATGAAGTCGGTTGGCGAAGTAATGGCTATCGGTAGAAATTTTCAGGAATCATTCCATAAAGCACTAAGAGGATTAGAGGTTGGTTCAGCAGGCCTCGAGGAAAAAATAAATTTTTCCTCAAAAGATGATTTATCTGAACTTCGATATCAGCTTAAAGTGCCTGGATCTGAACGCATTTGGTATGTTGGGGATGCCTTTCGAGCAGGCATGGATATTTCTGAAGTTTTTTCCTTAACATCCATTGACCCTTGGTTCCTATCCCAAATACAGGATCTAATTAACGAAGAAAATATTATTAGTAGGTTATCTATGCACTCTTTAGACATAGAGAAACTATATCGACTTAAGCAAAAAGGATTTTCTGATAAACGCCTATCTCAACTACTAAAAGTTACCGAAAAAAGTTTTAGAGAATTTCGTTATGCCTCAAAAGTAAGACCTATATTTAAGCGAGTAGATACATGCGCTGCAGAGTTTTCCACAGCCACAGCTTATATGTACTCTTCTTATGATGAAGAGTGCGAAGCAGACCCATCAAATAAAGATAAAATCTTAGTATTAGGTGGAGGGCCCAATCGGATCGGACAGGGTATAGAATTTGATTACTGCTGTGTTCACGCTGCTTTAGCAATGCGCGAAGAGGGCTATGAAACAATTATGGTGAATTGTAACCCAGAAACAGTCTCTACTGATTACGATACCTCTGATAGATTATATTTTGAGCCAGTGACTTTAGAGGATGTATTAGAAATTATTAATATCGAAAATCCTAAAGGTGTAATTGTCCAATTTGGTGGACAAACTCCTCTCAAGTTAGCCCAAGCACTTGAAGATCATGGTGTACCTATAATAGGAACAACACCAGACGCTATAGATCTAGCAGAAGACCGAGAGCGGTTCCAAAAAATGATAGATAAACTAAAACTACTACAACCTCCAAATGCAATTGTCCGTTCTGCGGAAGAGGCAGTAAATGCGGCCGCAAGAATTAGCTACCCCTTAGTTGTCCGCCCATCATATGTACTAGGTGGCAGAGCTATGGAGATTGTTTATAGAGAAGATGAGTTATCTCATTATATGGAGAATGCTTTAAAAGTATCAGGCGGCTCTCCTATATTATTAGATTATTTTTTATCTTCTGCTATTGAGGTCGACATTGATGCTGTTTCTGATGGAAAAAATGTCGTTATCGGGGCAATAATGCAACATATAGAACAAGCTGGAATCCACTCTGGTGACTCTGCCTGTTCCTTGCCACCCTACAGTCTTCCGGAGCATATTCAGAATGAGATGCGAGAAATTGTTAAAGCTATGGCTGTAGAACTTAAGGTAAAAGGTCTTATGAATGTTCAGCTAGCATGGCAGGATGAGAAAATTTACGTTATCGAGGTAAACCCACGCGCTTCAAGAACTGTACCTTTTGTTTCTAAATGTATAGGAATCTCTTTAGCTAAGGTAGCGGCTCGTTGCATGGTTGATATTTCCCTAGAGGATCAATCGTTCACTAAAGAAATAACACCTGATTTTTTCAGTGTCAAAGAGGCTGTATTACCATTTAATAAATTTCCAGGAATAGATCCTATTCTTGGCCCAGAAATGAAATCTACAGGAGAGGTCATGGGTGTTAGCCAAACTTTCGCGGAAGCCTATGCAAAAGCAGAGCTTGCGGCTGGCAATCCTATACCTTCAGGGGGTACAGCATTTCTTAGCGTACGAGATCCAGATAAAGCTGGTATAGTAAAAGTCGCAAGCGACCTTATAAAAGCAGGTTTTGATTTGATGGCAACCACAGGAACATTAAAGGTATTGATTGAGGCTGGCTATATTGTGAATCATATCAATAAAGTTCAAGAGGGCCGCCCTCATATTGTTGATATGATTAAAAATGATGAAATTAGCTTAATTATTAATACCACTGAAGGCCGTCAAGCTATCGCAGCTTCTGCAACCATCCGATCCAGCGCAGAACAACATGGAGTTTATTACACAACAACATTAGCTGGAGGAGAAGCGGTATGTATGGCCTTAAAAATTAAAGATGAAATTAAGGTTAACAAGCTTCAAAAATTACATTTTAGAGGTGATGAATGAGCAAAATACCTATGACATCTATCGGAGCTGAAAAACTTCGTATTGAACTAGATAATTTAAAAAAAGTTGAACGTCCTAGAATCATTGCTGCAATTGCAGAAGCTCGTGCACATGGTGATCTCAAAGAAAATGCTGAGTATCATGCAGCTAGAGAACAACAGGGCTTTGCTGAGGGTCGTATACAGGAAATTGAAGCTAAATTTAGTAATGTTCAGATCATTGATGTTAGTCAGATGCCTCCAGGAGATAAAGTCATCTTTGGTAGCACTGTAAACATGATTAACTTAGAAAAAGATGAGTCTGTTCATTATCAAATTGTTGGTGACGATGAGTCTGATATCAAATTAAACAAAATTTCATATAAATCTCCTATTGCTAGAGCTATTATTGCAAAAGAAATAGGCGATATAGTGATGGTAAAAACCCCATCTGGTGACATTGAATATGAAATTGATGATGTAAAATATATTTAGCTGATAAATATATTTTACATCATCGAAGAAGATTCGATAATTTAGGATTTGGTTCATCTGATTTTTTTAGTACCAACAAAACGTGTCCAACGGACTGTACTACTTCAGCACCGCATTTTTTATGAATTATTTCAATTGTATGAGCTCTTGATTGTCGATCGCTATGGCTAAGTTTAATTTTTATCAACTCATGATCTATAAGCGCTCTATTAATTTCAGCTAGAACATTTTCACTTAAGCCTTTGGTTGCGACTGTTACAACTGGATTTATTTTATGTCCTAGTCTCCTGAGTTGTTTTTTGTCCTCATTGGAAATTTTCATTTTTAAACACTCTTAATGTATGCTGTAGTCATTAATATTCTTATGTAATTTTTTTTTGGAAAAATAAATCTGTATTGTTAGCGGAAATGATGATCATATCCTCAATACTGTTTTGATGCCCAAAAATACAAGTATAATGCTCTAAAAATACTAGGATTCCTATTATATTTAACATTTTTGGTATACATGTATGACAGTTCACTCAAAAAGTAGTCAGAAATGGCTTCAAGAGCATCGTAAAGATCAGTATGTTAAGCGCGCACAGATGGACGGCTATCGTTCACGTGCTAGTTACAAATTGATAGAAATTGATCAAAAAGATAGAATTTTTAAACCAGGCTTACTAGTAGTTGATCTTGGTGCTGCTCCAGGAGGATGGTCTCAGGTGGCCGCAAAATTAGTAGGGCCAAAGGGAAAGATAATAGCCTCCGATATACTTAATATGGACCCTATAAACAGAGTAGACTTTGTACTAGGTGATTTTACCGACTCAGTTGTGCTTCAAAATATACTTAATTTACTAGAAAAAAATTTAGTAGACCTTGTAATTTCTGATATGGCCCCAAACATGAGTGGTATAAGAGGTGTTGATCAAACAAAAGCCATGTATTTGGTTGAACTAGCTTTAGATTTGGCTTCCGAAATTCTTAAACCAGGAGGAAATTTTGTAGTTAAAGCATTTCATGGTGAAGGTTTCGATCAGTACATGCTTGAATTAAAAAAAAGATTTAAACGAGTAACATCAAGAAAACCGAATGCGTCTAGATCACGTTCGAGAGAAGTATACGTTGTTGCAAAAGACTTTAAGAGATAAAAATTTGTATAAGCTGGCATAAGCCAGATTGGCATGGCAAACTAAACAAAAAAGGAGATTATTCCTTGAATGATATGGTAAAAAATATTTTTTTGTGGCTGATTATTGCTGCAATTCTGATGTCTGTTTTTCAAAACTTCGGGCCAACAGCGCCGGATAAAATGATTAATTACTCAACTTTTGTTGAAGATGTTCAGCGTGGCGATATTGATAGTATAGTAGTTAAGGGCTCTATAATTGAGGGCCTTAGAAAAGATCGAACAGCTTTTAAAACAACTAGACCGGCCGTTTCTGATGATGGTTTGATGGGCGATCTTCTTGATAATCGTGTTGATGTTGAAGGACAGGACCCTGAACAGCAAAGTCTCTGGAGTCAGCTATTAGTTGCATCCTTTCCTATTTTATTAATATTAGCAATATTTATGTTTTTTATGCGTCAAATGCAAGGGGGCGGGGGTGGTCGAGGTGGTCCAATGGCTTTTGGAAAAAGTAAAGCTAGACTTCTTGCTCCTGACCAAATTAATACTACATTTGCTGATGTAGCAGGTGTGGATGAAGCAAAAGAAGAGGTTCATGAGCTTGTTGATTTTTTACGGGACCCTTCACGATTTCAAAGATTGGGTGGTCGAATCCCGCAGGGTGTACTTATGGTCGGTCCTCCCGGTACAGGTAAAACTCTTTTGGCTAAAGCTATTGCTGGTGAAGCTAAGGTGCCATTCTTTTCAATTGCCGGTTCAGATTTCGTAGAAATGTTTGTTGGTGTCGGGGCTTCGCGTGTAAGAGATATGTTTGAGCAGGCAAAAAAGCAAGCTCCATGCATTATTTTTATAGATGAAATTGATGCTGTAGGTCGACATCGTGGCGGTGGTCATGGTGGTGGTAACGATGAAAGAGAACAAACATTAAATCAACTACTAGTAGAAATGGACGGTTTTGAGGGAAATGAAGGAATAATTGTTATTGCTGCTACAAATCGTCCAGATGTTCTTGATAAGGCTTTGTTGCGGCCTGGAAGATTCGATCGTCAAGTGTATGTGGGTTTGCCAGATATTCGAGGTAGAGAGCAAATACTCAAGGTTCATGCTAAAAAAGTTCCGTTAGATGACAAAGTTGACTTGGGTATCATTGCTCGAGGAACACCAGGTTTTTCCGGTGCAGATTTAGCTAATTTGATAAATGAGGCAGCTTTATTCTCTGCAAGAGCCAATAGAAGACTAGTTAGTGGCGAAGAGTTTGAAAAAGCCCGAGACAAGGTGATGATGGGTACCGAACGGCGCTCTATGGTTATGTCTGAAAAAGAAAAAGAAAATACAGCTTATCATGAAGCAGGCCATGCGATTATAGGCAGATTAATGCCTGAGCATGACCCAGTTCATAAAGTTTCTATTATACCCCGTGGTCGAGCCCTCGGTGTTACTCAGTTTCTTCCAGAAGAGGATAAGTATAGTCTAAGCAAACTTCAACTGAAGAGTCAGCTATGTAGTTTGTTTGGCGGTAGAATAGCAGAAGAGCTAATCCATGGTGAAGAGGGAGTAACAACTGGAGCTTCGAACGATATTGAAAGAGCTACACAGATGGCAAGAAATATGGTCAGTCGCTGGGGTTTATCAGATAAAATGGGCCCTGTTTTATATGGTGAAGAAGAGGGCCAGCCATCTGGTGCGGCAGCTTCTTCTTATTCTGGTGACACTGCTAGAGAAATTGATATTGAGGTACGCAAACTTCTCGATGACTGTTATTCGCGCTCTGTTAAAATTCTTGAGGACAATAAAGACATTTTACATGCAATGAAGGACGCTTTGATGGATTATGAGACTATTGATTCTGAGCAAGTTGATGATTTAATGCAAAGAAGAGAGGTTAGGCCTCCTTATGACTGGGATAATAATGCTTCCGATGGGTCCTCTGATAAAGAAAAAAATAAAAAATCGGATGATGTCAACTTGGTTAGAGGACCAGCTAAAGAGTTATAGTTATTTGGATATTAGAATATCGCATATAAAGATCTCATTTTAATATCCGAGGATGTGTTCAAGGGCTCTCCTTTGATGCTATCAAACTTAATATTCGCAAATTTTAATATAGACTGGTAATTCTTATTTTAGCTTAACAATAAATATATATTTTTGATGAAACACTAATGATGATCAGCACTCTCAACTCTGACTCTAATAAACCCCTCATAATGGCAATTCTGAACGTTACCCCTGATTCTTTTTATGACGGCGGGTTACTCTTTAATAATAATAATGTCTCACTTGATTTGGTAACAAAAAAAGTAGAGGAACTTATTAAAAGTGGCGCCGATATTATAGATGTTGGCGGAGAATCTACTAGGCCCGGAGCAATCGTTGTTAGTCAGCAGGAAGAGTTAGATAGAGTGGTACCTGTAGTTGAGACCTTAGTTGAACGTTTTGGTGTGTCAGTTTCAGTAGATACGAGCACTCCGACAGTAATAAATGAATCTGCGAGGGTCGGGGCTGTAATGATTAATGATGTACGAGCCTTAACAAGAGTGGGCGCTATTCAGGCAGTTGCTACTTCTGGTCTAAATGTTTGCCTTATGCATATGGCAGGGGAACCAAACAATATGCAGATTAAGCCAAACTATACTGATGTTTTTGCAGAAGTAAGTAAATTTTTATTAGATCGTGTGAATGTTTGTGAATTGGGCGGGATTGACCGAAAAAAAATACTTATTGATCCTGGATTCGGTTTTGGCAAAAAACTTGAACATAATTTAACATTATTTCGTGGTTTAACTGAATTAAGTGAGTTAGGCTTTCCGTTGGTTGTGGGCTTATCAAGAAAATCTATGATAGGCTCAATTTTAAATAAACCTACAGATGACAGGTTATTTGGAAGTATAGCTTTTGCAATATTAGCTGTGCAAAAAGGAGTCCAAATACTTCGAGTCCATGATGTAAGTGCTACAGCTGACGCATTAAAAATATTGTCTGTTGTAGAAGGAGTAGGAAATATATGACACAAAAAAAATTCTTCGGTACAGATGGAATACGAGGTCGAGTAGGTGAAAATCCTATAACAGCAGATTTTATGTTGAAACTTGGATGGGCATCTGGAAAAGTTTTTAGTGAAAAAAGCGAAGGTCGAAAGCTTATTATTGTAGGTAAAGATACCCGTGTATCAGGATATATGTTTGAATCAGCAATTCAGGCTGGACTGATCGCAGCAGGGGTCGATGTCGCTCTTTTGGGCCCCATGCCTACACCAGCAATTGCTTATTTAACTAGAACTTTCCGGGCTCAAGCTGGGATTGTAATAAGTGCATCGCATAATCCTTTTTATGATAATGGTATTAAGTTTTTTGGTGCCGATGGGTTTAAATTAACTGATGTGGTCCAGAGATCTATAGAATCTTATTTGGATAAACCACTTGTAACAGAAGATCCCTCAAAGCTAGGTAAAGCATTTAGAGTAGAAGATGCTGCAGGTCGATATATTGAATTTTGTAAGGGTACGTTACCACCAGGTGGAAATTTAGAGGGCCTTAAAATCGTGGTTGATTGTGCTAATGGTGCAACTTACCATACAGGTCCAATGGTTTTAAGGGAGCTGGGAGCAACAGTTGTTGAGTTAGCTGTTAAACCTGATGGCTTTAACATCAATGAAAATTGCGGATCTACTAATCCAGCTATTTTACAGGATGCTGTTTTAAAACAGCAGGCTGATATGGGGATTGCTTTTGATGGGGATGGAGACCGAGTGATGTTTGTTGATCATAAGGGACATCTAATAGATGGGGATGAATTAATATTTGTTATCGCAAAACATCGTCATCAGAATGGCGGTTGTAGTGGGGTTGCTGGAACTTTGATGAGCAACTTAGGTATGGAGAAATCACTTAATGCATTAAAAATTCCATTTGTACGAACTAAGGTAGGAGATCGTTACGTTATTGAGGCATTGCGTAATAGAAAATGGCAACTTGGGGGAGAAAGCTCCGGACACATCATATGCAGTGACTTAACTACTACGGGGGACGGTATTGTTGCTGCTTTACAGGTTTTATATGCAATGAGAGACACATCCACACCACTGAATACGTTAAAAAAAGAAATGCAGAAATACCCACAAAGTATGATTAATGTACCCATCAAGGGTGATTTTAACTTAAAAAACTATCCACTTATAAGTAAAGCAATAAATGAAGCAGAAAAAGAGCTTAAAGAGAAAGGAAGAATATTACTTAGACCATCTGGCACTGAGCCGCTTGTGAGAGTTATGGTAGAAGGCGAAGATTCAGGTCTGGTCGAAAAGATTGTTAATAGAGTCGCTGGGGTTGTTCAAGCTGAAGCAAAATAAGCTTCAAATAGCTTCTAATACAATCAAGATAGGTTGAGAGGGTTGGTAACCCTAGCTGTTTGGTTGAATAATGCTAGCATCTCAGATAAGATTGCGCCCATTTAGGGTCAGGGTAATTATAAAATATGCAACGTCCCTTAATAGCCGGTAATTGGAAAATGAACGGCAGTAGGAAAAATTTATCAGACCTAGTCGAACAATTGTTTGGTGTGCAATATGTCGCAGATATTGTTATTTTTCCTCCTCATGTTTATATACGTGATGCAATTGAGGCTTTTTCAGGCGCATCTATTACAGTTGGCGCCCAAGATGTTTCAGAACATAGTCATGGTGCCTATACTGGTGAAATTTCGTCTGAGATGCTTATAGATATTGGTTGTGAGTACTGCCTTGTGGGTCACTCTGAACGAAGAAGTCTTTATGGGGAAGATAATTTCAAGATTGCAGAAAAATTTCACCAAGCAAATCAAGCTGGATTGAAACCAATTCTATGTTTAGGTGAAACTTTAGATCAACGACAAAAAGATGAGACCCTTGATACTATAACTGCTCAATTAGATGCCGTGTTAAAATATACAGGGAAAATTTTTTCTTCGGATTTAGTGATTGCGTACGAGCCTATTTGGGCTATTGGGTCAGGTAAATCTGCGAGCACTGATCAAATACAGATTGTGCATCAATATATTCGAGGTAAACTGCGAGATAAAGGATTAAGTGCAAAAATTTTGTATGGTGGTAGCGTGACCCCTGAAAACACCAAAGAGCTTCTTGAGGAGCCAGATATCGATGGACTGCTTGTTGGCGGTGCTTCTTTAGATGCTAAATCGTTTGCTCAAATATGTAAGTTGGCATAAATTAAAAACTAATAATTTGGTTAAATAAAAAAATGGAAAAATTAACATTAATCGTGCATATCCTAACGGGTATTGCAATCATTGGTATAATTTTATTGCAGCAAGGTAAAGGTGCAGAAGCAGGAGCATCCTTTGGTTCGGGGGCCTCACAGACAATGCTAGGAAGTGCCGGTAGCTGGAACTTTTTCAGTAAAGTGACAGCCATTCTTGCAACAATTTTTTTTGTTACTAGTTTTGGGTTAGCGGTAATAGCTAAAGATCGCGCAGGTGTAACGGATGAGATTTTGCCCAGTTTAGAGGTTATTGAGCAATCTATAGATACTGATCTTCCTGAAGTTGACTCTTTTAAAGAATCTTCTGATTTACCAGAATGACATCAAAAAAAAGCCCAAGTGGTGGAATTGGTAGACACGCTATCTTGAGGGGGTAGTGGCGAAAGTCGTGCCGGTTCAAGTCCGGCCTTGGGCACCAATTTATTTTTATACCTACCTACACCCCTTTTCAACATTGCGTTTCAGACACAGATAATATAAAAACTTCTAAATGTAGACTAAAATGTAGACTAAATTTACCCCACGGGGGGGGTCTAAATCTTGTTGCTACATATAATAGTACCCGCCCAATCATTTAATAGCTGAATTTGAAAAATCTTCCTTTAGTAGTTATTGTGTAAAAAAAGAAGAGAGATTGTTATGAATAAATTGGGTAAATTTTTATTATTTTGTAATTTCGCTCTCATAGGATTCATGGTTTTTTTATTCATATCTTTGCTCATAGAAGGAGGAATGGATTTTGGATTCTTCTTAGTACTTACTGGGATATGCCTCTTCGCAGTCTTAAACATCTATTATATGCTTTCTCATGATGATACTGAGGACTCGTTATTTACTCTCTGGGTTAAAACTAAAAAGAAAAAACTAAAGGATGAGCTTGGAAAATGATTATTTCCTTTATTGCAATGGGTGTCACTGCATATATTATTAATGTGCCTCTAGCGATATACAATGCTAAATCTTTCCTTGGAAAACCCTCAATCACTGCTGGGCGAGTCCTGTTTACTATTATATCTGCTTTTTTCTTTTCGCTGGTTATCACTCACCTGACTCTTACACTAAAAGATGCTCAAGGAAGTATGGGTTGGGCTTACTATATAGTAGGGCTATTTTTGTGCGTTCCATATCACATGAGATCACTTCAAAAAGTATGCGATGACAAAGACCATTTGGTAGACGGCTTTGGAATAGCGTCATCAGTTGCTGCATATATTGTTGTTGTTACATTATGGTCATCATTTTTCTCAAACCCGTCAAAAGCGGGCTTTCTGTATGAAATATCTTCGGCTATTGGTAGCTTAATAAAATGAATAATGACTTTTCAGCAAAGAAGCTATATTAATCTTACTTAATTTGATTTAGGTTAATACGATATGAACACACTCCTCACATCACTACTACTTATCCTATTTACACTCCCCAGTTATGCCAGTGATTTACCACCTTGTCCTAGTGATAGTGATTCTCGAGATTGGAGTAATTGCTTTGGTGTTGAAGCCTCAGTTTTTGGAAAATATACAGGTGAGTACAGAAACGGTAAGCCGCACGGCCAAGGTACATATATTTATGGCGTGGGAGCGAATAAAGGTGATACGTATATAGGTGCTCACAGAAACGGAGTTGAGCATGGTAATGGCACTTATACTTGGGCAGACGGGGCGAAGCATATAGGTAAATTCAAGAATGGTAAGGCGCACGGGAATGGCTTGAGAGTTACCCCCGATGGGGATAAGTATCAAGGCGAATGGCAGGATGGACAACTTCTGATACTACAAGAAAAATCCAAAGCCTGGTATGAATGGTAAGAGTCCATGAATCTATTTCCAATCACCAAGAGATAAACAACATGATTGGTTGCATCAGCTATTAAGGATTAAAAATGAAAAAATTTCTTAAAGGGATTTTTGACGTTATTCCAGAATGGATGTTCGTCATAATCATACTTGGGATTCCAGTTTATTTTGGGGGGATTATTGGAGATTATTTTGCAGGAAGAGCTAACAGTAGTTCTACAGGAATAGCTCATACCCCAGAATGGAGCTTTGTGAGCGAAAGTGAGGTGGGAACTAAGTACTATTTTGATCAAAAAAATATGGGATGGGATAGCTCTGGTGGTTCTATGTCTATTTTTGAGCTATATGATAACCTACCACTTGGACCTTTGGGGGAGTCAAAAGAATCAAGAGGGTCTGTGGTTGCGTTAGTTAAGATAGATTGCGAAACCCTTCGTTTTAAGGTCACCTCTGGCGATATATTCGCAAAGCCTATGGGTAAGGGAAAAAAAATTTCTTCTGGCATGAAGATGTCTGAATGGGAAAATTCCCGACTGTTAAAAGGATCACAAATAAAATTATATAAAGATATTTGTCATTTTTTCCAACAAGAAGATTAAGCTAAAAACTAGGTTTGATTGGTAAAGGATAAGGAATTAATACGAAATGAAAACACTAATTAAATCTACACTGCTCCTACTGTTGGTTATATCTTTGACTATGTGTGGTAACGATGAAAAAACTTATGATGAAGATATTTCTATGAAATTGACTTGTAAGCTTAACCCAAATGCAATGTATGAAGACAGAATTACTTTCAGCGGAGACATGACAAACGCCACTCTTGTGTCAACGAATAAACAATCCCCTATTGTTAGCTATAAAGTCAAAAAATCTGCTGATGGTTTGATACTAAATGGTACTCAAACAAGATATAAAGACGGTAATAAGACGCTGATTCCTGATGTTGATTTATTTATCCTGACAGAAGGTAAATCGGATTATTGGAATTGGGATTTATACTATTTCAGAGGCTTTGAAACAGATCCCGTAAGGTATTTAACTTGTCATGAGACTTATAACGCAACTAAAAAAGATAAAGTAGAAAAAAATGAAAAGCCTAAAGTAGATGTAGCTAAAAAAAATAGAGATAAAATCGTATCGTCTCTAGCTAATCAAGGTTTCAAATCTTACTGGGGACAAGACTCTTCACTTTGGATAGAAAATCCAGGCAATAGTAAAAGTGAATTGGAAAGATTCGGTTATAATTTTTGCGATGTAACTAAAAATGCGGGTATGAAAAAAAAATATATAATAACTTTTTGGCAAAGCTTAAGAAATGGACCTAACGGACAAATAGCAAAAGTCAGGTGTTTCTAAAAATTATAGTGTCAAGACCATCTAACTAGAGAAGCATGGTTTCCAATAGATATATAATTTATAGCTCAATCGTTCAAAGATTTAATTGCGCCAATAAGGAGAAATACTTTGGGAATAGGATTATATCTTCTTTGTGTGGTCGGTTGTTATTGCTGGCAAATGAAAGGTTTTAATCTAGAGCAAGGGGTTTGGCAGAGTCAGGATAGGAGAGAATATTCT
>Ga0209634_1000623_pt1 | contig 27375 bp, 28 predicted proteins | sample LinPmetageLP40_FD_184043 | JGI IMG/M metagenome (GOLD analysis project Ga0209634, IMG submission 184043) | Marine viral communities from the Pacific Ocean - LP-40 (SPAdes) (version 2) | ecosystem: Environmental > Aquatic > Marine > Oceanic | place: Pacific Ocean | collected 2010-08-26 | reverse complement strand
TGTTCTTACTATTTGTGTTTTACTATCTTGTGTAGTAGTAAATCCTTTTAATTTACGTTGTTTAGGCATTATTAAATCATACATTGCTCTACCTATACCATTTGTTTCAATATAACCTCCATGTATGTTAAATCTAGACATTATACCAATAAATTTATTTGCTATAGTATTTATGTTTTCACCTTTAATTCTATCCATGAACATAACTCTACCTGCCTCGTTCATAATTGTTAACACTGAATAATCATTAGATAAACCTGTATCTATACCTATAAAACATCGTTGTACTCTATCTCCATTACTATAATTAGGTACTACACATACATTATCTATTCCTCTAAATACCTCACTAGTAGCGTCTGTAAATTCACCTTCATATTCTTGTCTATAAATGTCTGATGGTAATGATGCTTTCTGTTCTGATATAAATGATTGATCTATATATGGATTGTCTGTTGAATGACCGCGAAACGAAACATAATCAATACTATCGCTGACACCTTTTAAATAATATTTATAAAACCAATTTTTAGATTTAGGTGTACTGATTATTAAACATTTCTTACCTATAGCAGTTAACGTAGGTAATATTGCTTCTTGAAATGCATTTTCTTTAATGTATGCTGCCTCATCAATAACCATATAGTTAAATGAGAATCCCCTTACACTATCAGCACGTTCAGCACTTAGAAATTGTAATGTAGAACCATTTAAGAATTCTATTGTTAAATCTGCTTTATTTGATTTGTTAATTACCTTATGTGATGCATTAGATAATTCTTGAAATACTTTTTTACCTTGATTGTATATAGGAGATATCCAAGCACCCTTTTGTTTAGGTTGACTTAATAACCAATATAATAATAGATTTTGTCCTAATAATGATTTACCCCATTGTCTTGATGTAACAACAGTACCGAATTTTTGTTTACTATTTGAAAAACCGTTTATGACTGTCTTTTGTCCTTGGTGCGGTGTAAATAATGTTATTTCCATCTAATATATTGTATAATTCCTGTTCATGTGTTAATGCCTGTCTAGCATCATACATAATACCAGCGTTTATATATTCTTCTTTATCAACGTATTCTGTTTCCATTTCATAGAATGCGTCGTTTAGATTATCGTAAAAATCATTCAGCGAGAATTCCTGCATCATCACCCCAATTTAGTTTAATATCCATTTCACCTGATATTGCAACCTTAATTTCATCTTCGCCATTGTATTTCATTACTTGATCTATTGCTCTTTGTCTTATTTTCTCATCATCACTAGCCATTAATCTAATTAATTCATTAACGGCAGGATCTAATTGTTGAGATAATTTTTCACGCCATGATTCCTGATATAAATCCTTTGATTTAATCCAATATTGAATGTATTGTTTTTCTGATTTATCACCGTATGCTTTATGACAATGTTTTACCCATTGTTTTTGATGCATGCCTTGTTTATAACGTAAGTCATAACATGCTTCAACTCGCTCGTTTATTTCTCCAGATGTTAATTTTTCTCCAGCCATAGTGTACTTATAGTGTATATCAATAAATATAGGATTACATACCTCCTACTACGATATCATCATTTTGTGGATTAGCACTGCCTTGAGATATAATATCATTTTCTGCTCTCCATTCTCCATTATGATGATCTAATTTACTAGGTAAATTTTGTAATTTTGTTTTAGGTAAATCACCAAACCAATTAAAATTTTCCCAATCGTAACCAGGTGATAACCATGCAGTCTCTAAATGTGATGATAAACCAGGTAAACTAGAAACACAACCAATACCTTTCTCATTTAATGCCATAAACATTCTATATGAATCAGTAATTGTATCTTTTGAAAATTGCTCATGTGTAGGAAAATCTAATTTTAATCTACCTACTTTAGCTGCAAATGTCATTACTGTACTATTTGTTATTTTCCAATGATAATTATCTGTTCTCATCACACGCGTTATTTCTCCATCATCTTTTATATGCGGATTTCCTCCGTCTATAGCGTTTAAATACTTATCTGGATGATCATAGCATGTAGTATATTGCTCCCATTTATCTAATGCTTCAATCATTGCCTTTTTACTGCCTGGTCTATGATAAAAATCATCTTCTACTAAATACACGTTATCATAATCATCATTTTCCTCAATCGCTAAGTTATATGCGTGTCTATAGGTAGCAGCACCATTACCGTATTCTACGTGTATAACACGTAAATTTAAATTAGGTACATTTTCTGTATCATTGCTATGATGATATCCTTTTAATGTCTCAATTTGTTGTTTAAACGTTTCAGATAACGAATCTGCTATTATTGTAATGTTTTCTTTACCAAATTCGACTACTAGATTTTTTAGACATTCTAATTTATCAAAATTTTTAATTCGTTGTTTTTTACCTCCTGCTGATGCGTTCTGATTACTTAATCTTAGATATACTTTCATTATTGTAGTGTTATATTATATTTTTCTGTTTTTATTTTTGTCATAATAATATTCATGCCTCTATTCTCCTGTACCATACCATAATCCATACATTTTTGTTTTAATGCTTCATGTTGTTTAGGATTACGTCTTCTAGAATGATTATACTCCCATACTAAAGTACCAATGTTATATTTTGCTAAATCAATAGTTGATAAAACATCCTCATCATAACCTTCTATATCAACAAATAATACATCAACTTTACTCATGTTATGTTTAGCACATAATGAATCAAATGTTAATGTTGGTACTGTTATTTTACTTGTACCTTTCATAAAATCTGTATGAACGTTAGGGAGTAACGATGATAACCTTAAGTTGGTATCTGGTAAATAATAGAAATCGGCTGTACCATTCTTATCTGATACTGCACAACTATGAACGGATATATCTGTAGGATATCCTTTGTAATTGTCCCTTAGCTCATCTGCTAGTTGAGGTAATGCCTCTACTAACAAGACTTTATCTATTATGTCTATGTAGTATTCTATGAAATCTGTAACGTGGTCTTTACCTGTGTTACTCCCTAGTTGTATTATGTTTATCATATAATTTATTTAAATATTCTTTTCTTTTTCTACACTCATCACAAGGTCCACCTTTGTATTTCTCATATAACCATTTGATGCCCGTAATATACAAAATTTTCTCTACTAAGTCACCCAATTTAATCATAATAGTCGTTTTTATTTTTTGCTCTAGTTACGTCTTTATTTTTTTTACGTTTAGTTGCATTTCGTTCTTTAGTAGCAGCCTTTCGTTCCTCTACCTTTCTTAAATGTAAACTTACTTTATCAAACGCTTTTTTATATTTTTTACGTTGTTCATCTAATGCTGCCTGTATAACTTCCTTACTGTCTTTTTTAGTATTGCCTCTCTTACAACCTGAATGCCTACCCATTAGATCATTTTTATATGACTATTGTTTTTTTTATGAGTTGGAGCTTTAGGTGTTCTACTTTTTATTTTAAAATGTACATAGAAATTTAGATATTCTTTACCTGTATATTTACTAGGTCTACCATGTTTATATCTTGAACCATTATAATACAATGATTTGCCTGGTTCTAATTCTAATTTATATTCATTTAAATCCTCACCTTCACATACTAAAGGCCAATCAGCATCTTTACTGTATGTTACACTAAATGATACAGCATGTGTTTCTTTTCTATCGCGATGCATTTTTAAACTACTATCTTTACCATATGATCTAACACCATAAACGAAAGTTGGTTCTAATTTTTCACCTGACATTTTTTCTGCTATAGGCAAATAAATTTCGTGTATGCGTTTTGTGATGCTAGGTGCTTTATCTAAGTTATATAAACGTGATTTACCGTCTATCTCGTGTAATTCTTGTTCGTCCTCAGCATCATTTTTCATTAAGAATGCAGTAATTAAATTTGTTACTTCATCTGGTGTATCTATTATATCAAATGCTTTACCATATTGTTTAGGTAAATCCTTAGTTTCATTTATATATTCTTCTGCTAATAAATCATCTTGTAATGGATCCCAAGCATTCTCTCTAATCCAAGCTGTTACAATATATTTTTCACCAAATGCTACTCGTTCTGCTGTATGTTTAGCTGCAGGTTGTAATTTACCATCTTCTTTTAAATTATCCCATGTTAAAGCACATCCTGTTAAAGGCATAAATGATCTATCTACTGCTGGAAATGTAGTCCAACCACCTTCCATCTCCATATTTAGAAATATCATTAGTGTTTTAATTCTATTACCTGAATGTAAACCGAATTTCTTTATATTTATTGAGTCAAAACCATCATGATGCTCATTAAAATAACCATCTTTAACATATTTTTGTCCTTGTAAACCTTCCATTTGATTTACATTAACACCTAATTCCTTAGCTATTTTCTTTTTTAATGCCATTACCATTTTAGAGCAATCGCATAAATAAGCTGTTTGTGATTTTCTAGAATCATCGACTACTCTTTCACCACCTAAACCAACTGTAGATTCGTTTAAGTCTTTGTCAATTAATCCTATAAGGTTTTTACACTCATCTCGTGTAATAAATTCTGGTAGTAATTTAAGATCCCAATTACCTAGGGGTTTTTGTTGCATTGATTCTTTTAGATCCACTGTATTTAAATTTATAACTTTGAGGCAAGTCGTTATATATTAATTTTTCTTGCTCAAATTGATTATTAGCATATTCTTTTTTATCTTTCTTATTGATAGGTACTAGTCTTATCATTCTATAATTCTTTGGTTTTTGATCCCCTAGTACGCTTACGTCTAACGGTAACTGGAGGTTTCGTGGTAGTTTTCTTCGTTTCATAACTAGGTTTTTGCAATTCCTTTAAGTATTCTCTAACCTGCTGTCTTATATAGCGTTTATTTAATGGCTGTAATTCTTTCATCACATCATAAACTGTATCGCGACATTTGTCTCTCTGCAGTATAAACGTAATTTTACGGCTTAAATACGCTGCTATAGCACGGTATTTGAAAATAAATATTGTTGTTGCTGAACCTATGATTGTACATGCGGCTGTAAATAGCCAATAATTTCTTAAAATTTCTTCTGTCATTGTTTTATATTTTTACTTGTTAATTTTTCTTTTAATTCTAATAATGCAAAACGAATATCCTTACTTAGTCGCTGAGGTGTTATTCTTGTTAATTTACTAATTTCAGCAACTGTTAATTGTTCCATATAATGTTTCTGAATGAGGTATTTGTCGTAAAAATGTAACTCATTAATTAGTAAAGGTAATTGATCTTTCATGTTAGTCCAAACATCACCCTCATCGTCTGCAGCCTCAGCGTAACCAATCTTGGAGGAGTAATCATAGTCATCAAAAAGCACTCTATGAGACTCAATGTGCTTTCTATGTTTACTATAAAATGGACTGGTTGAAGAACGAATTGCTAATGACATAGCTGAGGTAAGGTATCGTTCTAATGCTGAGACTTTTTTAGACGGAGTAGTAACAATGGTATACTTCTTTTCTATAGGCTGATTTAGGAAATATAAAACCGTATGAGATACTAAGTCAGCACCCCATTTTTCATAATTATAAGTACAAATCTTTTGAGCGTTGACAAATAATTGATTAGTAACAGCTTCTAATTCGCTATTTACTATTGATTCCATTTCAGTCTTAGATAGTGTGGTGTCCATTGTCCATTTTTATACGTCGTCAATATACGCTTCCCCCGTTACGTTGCCTAGTAGCCTTTGTTTCTCTCTCGTTTCTTATTGCCTTTTTTCTTTCCCTCAGTTATAAATATTGACTTACTTTTCAAAACGCAGAGAGAGTTGTGAACAATTTATGAACAAGGGTATCCCTTTTATCAATACCCAATATCTTTTATTGCCTTTATACCTTTATAGCCTTTGTTTATCATACCAATTAGTAGACTAAGGCATTTATTTAAATGTTTAAATGTTATATTAAATATTTTAAACACATATATGTTCAAGGTAATAAAGATTTCTGTGGGAGGCACGCTATTTTAAAAAAAAGGTGAGGATGCCTCTGTGGGAGCATCCTCTTAGACCAAGTTCATAGCTATGTCTTACCTTATCCGTTTAATTTTCTAACTAGCAATCCAAATGATTGTAATCTAGTTCCAGCATTATCAATACAAGCACCATACCATATTGTTTGATCTTGTGTCCAATCAATATTATATATTTCTATTGGATCTCCTCCTGCTGTAGTTGATGAATATGTTTCATTTCCATTACCTACAATCCATACTGCTGTTTCAGTAGCTGAAATAATATGTAATGTTTTCTGGTAGTAAATTGCACCATCCCCTGATGTTTGATTACCTGCTATTTGATTACCAGATGCGTATGAAGCTCCTATTGTAACATTACCTGGTGTTTGATATATAGCTGTATAAGTAGTTCCTGATGATGATGTTTTCTTATCCATAGCTCTAACTTCAACAACATCTCCTACTGTATAAGTACCTCCAGCAATTGATGCTGTTTGGAATATTGTATCACATCCTGGCGCTGTAGCTTGTGTATAATCCGTTGGTAATGATTGTTGTGAAACAATACCACCACCTCCGCCGCCTCCTGCAGCAGCCCATTCAATTCCACCATTAGCATTAGATGTTAATACTTGTGCTGATGAACCAGTGCTTGCAGAAGAATCATATAGATTTACTTGTTTTGAACCTGATGCTCTTTGTATAATAGGAACGAATGCTGAACCAGAATACATTTGTAATCCCATCTTATCATCATCCATTCTTAATGCTATACCTGCATCCGTAGTTGTATTTGCAAATCTTATACTACCTGTTTCATTTAAATTTTCGTGAATATATCTTGCTGATCTAGATCCTTTATCTTCAATTTTCCAATCTCCAGATACTTGATTTTCTTTTGTAATACTAAATTGCGCTCCGCCTCCATTTGTACCAGTAACCCATTCAAAATCTCTTTTTGTTTCGAATCTAACATTTGTTTGACCATCTGATTTTAGTAAACCAACGTTTGAACCACTAAATTGTAATGTAGGACCCTCAGTAAATGAAGATTGTGCATCATCTTGTATTACTAATGTTGCATTTTGTCCTGCTACATTTTTTCTAACTTTAGCATTACCTAATACTTCTAATGGATAAGTTTCATCTGTACTAACTGAACCAGATAATACTGTACTACCTGTTACTGCTAATGAACCTGTTATTTGTGCTGATCCTGTAAATGGAAATGCTGCTCCTCCAGCTGCCGTTTCCCATTTAGCTTTACCACTTGCGTCTACACCAATTACTTGACCTACACTACCTGTGCTACTAGCTAATTCTATTGAACCAGACATTGTTAATTTATTACCGTCTTGTATTTTTAAATCAGTAGATGCATTTAATACTCCTGCTGATCCTGATGACCATAACTTAATGGTATCTGCTCTACCTACTGATGTACCACCCCATGCTAACATATGAACTGTATTACCTAATCCTGTAAATGCTGAACTAGCAAATTGAATATTAGACGTGCCTGGGTCATCAATAGTAAAAGCGTTATATTGATTACCTAACATAGCACCAGAAGTATCAGTATGAATAATCATATTACCATATTGAACTGGTGTTGTTGCATTACCTAATCTTACTGCATCTGAAGAAAATGCTGCTGCATTTTGTCCTGCAAATATACTAGTGCTTCCTACAATTGAACCTGTAACATTTACAGATCCAGCTTCTACTATTACATCTCCAGGTCTAGTACCTTTTCCTACATTTAATGCTGGAACGAATACTGTATCAGCTTTATCTGCACCAATATTTTTACCACCTAGTACTACTGATCCTGTAATATTACTATTTATTTGGTTAAATTGTCCTCCAATAACTCCTGAATGTACAGTACCACTAGAAACAGTATTTTGATTACCACCTAATATAAATGTTCTTGTACCTTGTAAGGTATTTTGATATCCACCTGCTATTATTGATGTATCTACATTTGTTAGTGATGATCCTGCTGCACCTATAATTGCTGAATATGCACCTGAGTTAATTGCATTAGTTTCACCACCAACTATAACATTATCTTCTCCGCTTCCATTAATTGCGTTACCATCACCTACAACAAATGCGTTTTGTGCTGATGCATTTATTGTATTTCTACCAGGTATATTACCTAAACTTACTGAACCAGTTACTATTAATGATCCTGTTATTTGTGCACTTCCTGTATATGGAAATGGATCTACTGCTGCTCCGGTTTCCCATTTAGCATTTCCTGCTGCATCTACTCCTATTACTTGTCCTACTGAACCTGTACTACTTGCTAATTTTATTGAACCAGACATTTCTAAATCACCACCATCTTGAATATCGATGTTTGAAGTGAATAATGTAAAGTCTTTGTCTACTTGTGTTCCAGAAATAGCATTTCCTGCTGCTACAACTGAACCTGTAATTCCATTTTGTACTAGATTATTTTCACCTCCTATAATACTATTATATTTTCCACCTTGAATTGTATTACTAGTTCCTCCAAGTATACTTGACCAGGTAGTACCCGTTTGTATTGTATTAGATTCACCAGCAGCTATAACGTTTCTTTCTGCACCACTTTGAATATCATTATTTACTCCACCTACTACAACACTACTTGCTCCTGAATTAGTATGAGAATTTCCTCCAATTATTGCGTTATCAATTTTTGTAATTAAATTATTACCATTACCTGTTACTAAACTACCTGAAAGGAAAGTTGAACCAGTAACTGAAAATCCTAGATTTGCTTGATTACCTGCAGTTAATACTGATTGTAAATTTTGATCTGGGGCATGTGATGCTGATAAAGCATAAGATGCACTTAAAGCACTATCTGCTCTTGATGCTGATACTGCTCTTGAAGAAGATACAGCATATGAAGCACTAACTACTGAATCTGCCTTTGAAGCAGAAATAGCGTATGATGCTGATACAGGAATAAATTCTGTACCTGTAGCTGTTGCTAGTACATTAAATGCTCCACTTGCGGAACGCTGTACTAAATTTTGAAATGATTGACTTATATAAAGTCCTGATAAATCTTGTGCCATAATTATATATCGTATTTAGTTGGTCCTGGAGGTGGATACGCAGGATAAGCTGAATTTACAATTGGTAAACCTGCTTGTCTTGCTAAGTTCATATATACTGCTCTAGTATTCCTCTGCATTACAATAGGTGATCTATATTGACTACCATAGTCAGGTATAAATTGATATAGTAATGTATTTTGACCTAATTCAGGATACACTGCTAAATTTTCTGTTAAAAATCTAGACAGTTGATCTGCGTAAAATTGTTGTTTATTAAAAATGCTCTGACGTTTAGCATCGTACATACTTCTATCTACATTAACGCTATTTTCACCCCCTGTAGGAGTTAATAATCCGTTATTTCTAGTTCTTACCATTACAGCCTCTGTAATATTATACAATGCAGCATAAACTAATGCCGGCTGAATGTAATCGTCAATTAATGTTGTATATGATCCTGATACACTGTTGTTATCAATTTTTGTAATTAAAGTATTATATAGCATAGTTCCTATAATAGGTTGTATAGCTATATCTTGTGCTTCTCTAATTCCGTTTACCATTAAAGCATCATCTACTGATTCATTTATATCACTAAATGCTCTAACTTTTGCTTCGCTAATTAATAATGTTGTTGTCATATATCTATTCTGTTAATGGTGCGTCACTATTTATTTGATCATCTAATTCTTTTTCATCTTCTATATTTGCATCTTGAGATACTACTACTTCTGCTTCATCTTCATCTTCATACTCAAATAATGGGTTTTTCTGTATCACACCTAATGTTACTTCTCCGTAATTAAAAGATAATAATCCTTCAAATACGCCTAATATACTTTGTTGGAATGGTAATACAACTGTATTTAAAAACAATCTATATGATGTTTCTATTTCTTCAGCATTGTTACCTAATCCTGTATTTGATTTAATACCTAAAAGCATTGGACTTGTTATACGATGACTCGTTAAAATTTTCTGTGAAACAACGTCATTTAACGTGGTATAATAATCATCCGCCCCATTCTGTGGAATTGGAGTTATATCAGGTTTAAGCGACGGATCTGCAACATCCATGTATAACATATTTCCTGCATTACTAGTACCTTCGTACTGTAATCTTAACATGTTTTCTATAGCCATTCGTTCCTCATCATTTGCATTTGTATAAGTTGTAATTGCTAATGATGGTGCTAAACCATTTTTAATATTTGATATGTGGAAATTATCTACCTCTTGATCTAAGTCTATTACTTTAGAACCACCTACGTAATCAGGTAATGGATAGTATCCTTGTCCTGGTCTGTATGGGTTATGGTATAATAATTGTTTTGCTTCCTCACTACGTTTTTCTAAATTAAAAGGAGGTAATTGAGGTAATTTTTTATCGTCTTGTTGAATATTATAATTCCAAACTGGTTTCCACTCGTTTGAAATATAAAATCCTGGTATTTTATTGCGATCGTTTTTCTCCATAGCTCTCACGTGTGAGAAATCTACATGATAAATCTCCGCAATACGGCTTCTATCTCTAGAGTAAATAATTTCTAAAGCATATCCACCAAATAATTTATAATCTAAAGCTACTTTATTGTAGATATCATTCCATGATTCTCCATCTCTATTAGCTCTTTTTAGATAATCATCTTCATCACATACTAAACCATCACCTGTAATTGCTTGTACAATTGAATTTATACATGAAGCGTGTGTTGATGATTGATTGTAAAGTGAAATAAGGTATTCTGGGTACTGATTATCAGCACCAAATTTCATATATTTAGGACAATCTGGACTGTCGTCTCTATATGGGTTAGTTTCTCTATCGAATCCACTTTTAGCGAATTCTTCTTTACGTTTGATAGCTGAGAAGTTAAATTTCTTGTTTTCCATTAGTTTTGATATGTGTTAAAGGTACCGTTTTCATTATTTGATACATAATCTGTTATAGCTGGATCGTTCGAACCTGAGACCCATACTCTTTCTGTATCAATGAAACCACCATCATATTTTCTATTTAGATATTTTTGGAACGTTGCCCATTTATAATCTAAAACTGCAATTGGTTCATTATTATCAGCCCATTTTAGTGCTGTAACATTCCATATTGCATCTTGAAATACACTTACGTACGGTGATATGTCTGCAAACCACTGTCCTGAAGCGGTAGGTGCTTGATTTCTATTAGATTGTACTAATAACCATCCGTCACCACCTTGTGTTTTATTAGATATGATGCTACCTGATAATTCCCATTTACTTTGATCATAACTACTAGTTAGTGAATACAAGGCTTCAGAAGCGCTCACTTGGTAATTTACCCAAAGTGCACTTGTATCTGTCCCGCTGCTACTGTAATTTAGTCTAATCATCGTCTAAGAATAAATATGTTTATTGTATAAGATAGATATTAAAAAAAAGGGGGTCATTTATAGACCCCCCAATTTTTAAGAATATATTTAAGATCCTACAGTTATACCCGAAAGTACACTTGTTAAGACAGATCCACTTACTTCACTTGCTGGGAATGGTTCATCCCCTGTAAATGTTAGTGTGTATCCGTTTAGGTCTCCAAAAGCTGTCCCCGTTTGTCCAGTTCCTCCTGATAATGTCATACCGTTTTCTTGGCCTAAATAGAAAAATTGTCCTATTCCACCGTCTTCAGTTCCATTATTAGTTTGAACTATAATCTTTAAGTCTGGGTTCTGTGCAAGAACTTTAACCTGATTACGAGTTGACGACTGTAGTTTTTGGAATGGAGCGTTTACTACTTGTTCGTAATAAACAGTACCATTTTCAATACTACTGTTAATAGTTTCTGTAAAGTCACCTGTGTTTTTAGCAAGTTCGAATAAAAAGAACGTACCTGATCCACTGATAGCTGTTAATAAACCATTATTTGCGCCTGTTACTGAACTAACTGAACCACTTAATATATAAATTTGACGAAGTCCACCCATGTTGTCTCTACAACCTAGTTGAAATCCTGATGTAATATCACATGCCATAATTTTAAGTTTTATTTGTTAGTTAATAATCGGTTAATGCTCTTAGTTTACGTCGTTAGATACCCAGTAATGAGGGTGTCCAATTTGAGTACCTAATTTGTTTCTCAATCTGTATTTGATAGTATCTGAATTGATATCATACCAAAGTTGATAGTTACTTGTATCTGAAATAAGATCACATCCTACGAATGCATCACTTGCAGGTCCTAGTACTACTCTCTCTTTGTTACGTAATCCCCATCCACCTACGATAACCACGTTAGGGTATCCTGGTAATGGAACTTCGTAAAATCCGCCTCTTGACTTCACTGAAGTTGGGTCAAAGTGGAATAAGTTCTGAGTTGTAAGACCGTTGATGATTCTTTGGAATACTTTTATACCACAGAAGAAAGTTAAATCACTAACATCTAAGATGTTTGGATCAGCAACTTCTAACATTCCTGTTAACTGTGCGTATGCAGTAGATCCTGTAATTGGAGTTGCAGATGCCCCAGTAGCACTTACTACATTAGCAGTAGAACCACTAATTAGTTTGTGAAAACCGTCAGCTTCTGGCTCTACAGATGATCCAGGAAATTGTGATCCTGAAACTGCGTTCCAAATAAAGTTATCATTGTCTTGTTGAGCTTTAGCTACTAATTCAGTAGTTAAGTCATTTAATAAACTGAAAGTCTCTTCGTAAGATCCTTCAGGTAAAGCAGATATACCTAGGTATTTCTGAGTAAGTGTTTGAAGATTCCAAGCATCGAAAGCTGTTCTCTTCGTAACAGTAATGTTTCTTTGAGTAAATATTGCTGAACCACTTGGAGTAGTTACTGCATCACCACCTTGAAAATAAGGTATAACAGCAACCTTGTTCAAAGGCTCTTGATATTTAATCCCTTCTTGAATACTTACATACTCGGCAGTGTTGCCTTTGTAAATAGTCTGAAGTAAAACTTTTCCTGCTACTTCGTTGTTAAAGTCTGCTAATGCAGCTACATTTAATCCCATAATAGTTTAAGTTTAATTTTAATTATTTGTTAGACATTCTCTTCAACATTGCGTTGTAGCGTTTGTCTGCTTTTGTTGTGCCTTCCGCTCTGGAAAACTTGATTGCTGGAACAGTCTTATCAGCTGCTGGTTCTGAACTAAATGAAGACATTTTTTCTTCCATGGATTTCATTTTGTCATCCATAGACTTCATTTTGTCTTTTAATTCTTCTACTTTCGCCTCAACTACTTCTCCAATTACTTCGATAACGTCTTCTAGCTTAAATCCGCCTGCGTTAATTAAGTCTTGCTTCTCGTCTTTAATTCCATCTAGATATCCTTCTTCTTCAGCATCTGTTCTTGCATCCATCTCGTCTTCCTTAGAAGCAAATGCGCCTTCGTCTGCTTTATCACCTTTCTTAATTAAATCTTTAGCTTGTGGATCTTTGTCCTCTTCGACCATTTTGTCTTCCGACTTTAAGTCTGCTGAACCTTCTCCTTTAGCGTCTGGATATTTAAGACCCGTGATTTTAGAGTCTCTATCTAAAATAAATTGGATACCAGATGTTGATACGTGTTCTCCTTCAGGTGCTTCTACAAAATTCCCTTTGTCATCCTTAATGTATAAGATTTGACCAAGTTCAAATTTGCCAGCTTTCTGGTTAGATACTTTCGAACCATCTTCTAGTTCCGCTTTATCGAATTTTTCAACGTTTGCTTCGACTAAATTAAAGTGTTGTTTTACTAACTCTTTTAATTCATTTTTAGTCATAGTAAATGTTTTTGAAAAAAATTATTGATGAGGCTACTTGCCTCATTTCGTTAATCATAAATATCCGTATTCTCCCACTTCTTTTACAAAATCTGTTGGCTTCTGTTGTACTCCTTTGTATATTGCATACGTATAATAAAAATAATATATGAGAACATTTTACAACACAAAAGATTCATGGCCTAAAGTATGTATAGCATGTGCTAAACGCGGTGAAGAAACAATTCTTAACCCAGGCATTAACATTTACTTATCAATGTTTAAACGTGCTATTTACAAATGTAAGACTTGTAAATCAAAACAATCTAAAATCGAACACGAAGAAAAATGGAAGTTGCCTTGGTTTAGAGTAAAAAAAGCTGAATACCTAAAAGCATATCAAAGAGAAACCGATGCTGGTGTTTATGCTGTATATGAAGATTTAGATATCATTTATATCGGTCAATCTACTATGCCAGAACAACGTCGTGTAGCACATTTTTCTAAACACATTAAACCAATTAATAAATGGCAACCTAAAATACCTTATGATTTAGCTACAGGCAAATTAGATAGGACTAGATTATCATTTGATATGATTGAGTATGTTGATAATAAAGATGATCGTTTAATAAGAGAGAAATATCATTTAGAACAACACAAATTAGCATTTGGTGATTATCCTAGATACAATACAGATTCTACAGGTAGAAAACGAGGACATATTATAGATAAAAGAAAGGATAGCTAACGAGGTTCCGTTACGTGCTATCCCTTCCTAAAAGAAAAAAATATATAAAAATATATACAATAAAATACAAACATAAAACCAATGGACTAGTTTATGTTGTACAAGTATAAATATATTATTTATCTTCCCATTGCTGTAAACAAACAACGAAACGTTGCTTGCCATCTGGGAATTCTTTACGCATTATATCTGATGTAACACATCTAGATAAAAAATCGTCTTTCTTTTCGGTTGGTTTAGGATTTGGTAAAGGCATATTCTTGTTTATTTGCTAAAATTGTTTTATCGTTAAAAATACCTTCAACACTAAAGCCTTTTACTGCTCCTGTCTTGATGTATTTGTCCCATATTTCTTCGTTGTTTACTTTATAAACTCCGAACCAACTACCTTTAGGTAAATTGTATCCATATGAGTTAGACTTGTCATTTTTCTCATCTGCTACTAGCCATGATTCTACTAATGTTAAATCAGCTACTTTTCTATCTGGATCATGTTCTATGTTTACAGAATCAATTAATTTATTTTCCATCAATTTATATGATAGTTTTTTAATACCTGCAGAATCAAAGAATACATAATATTTTTCTCCTTCCTCATCAAATCGAGGTATTAATTTATCAGGTACCATAAGTGGTCCTGCTAATTCCATTTTCTCACCAACCGCACTAAATTCAAATTGACCTTCAGGTACACCTGCTTCAATTTCATTTAATGTTCTTGCTTTAGGATTTACTTGTGAGCCTTGTTGTGCTCTAGGTCCTCCTAATATTTCTTCTAGGATCGGGTTTTTGGCAGATCGTTTATTATTGGTATCATTTCTCTTAAAGAATTTTTGTACCCAACTGTGTCTACAGTTAAAACTGCCTTTGTATACAAATATATCGTATGTACTAAATTCCTCATTAGCACCAAATAATGACATATTGTTTATGTCTTCTAATCTGTATAATAAATCTAAATTTAATACTTGTCTACAGAACGTTCTATTTTTAGAATCTCTAGGTCCTGAGTATTTGTATAATACTTTGAATTGCGATGTATCTTGTAATGATCCTTTATCTGGATTACTATCACTACGTTTTACAGCGAATTCAGCGTATAAACTGTTATTAAACTCATCCTCACTAATTTCTAACCACGTGTCATCAGTTAATGATGTATATGTTTTACCCACGGATTTTAAATTCTTAAGTAATTGTTCTTTTTGGTCATCATCAAACTCATCAAAATGTTTATGCATTTTAACTGGTTCAGATTCCTCTATTTTTTTAAGCATTTTATCTGTTGCTTCAGTATGTGATTTACAAGGCATATAAACTGTTTCTCCTCCAATTTCATGTTTATGACTACCAGCACATCCTATGTTTCTAGCCATTACTAATGCTTGATTTTCATCTGCAAATACAGGTATACCATCTATTTCTGCTTGATCAGCAAAACCATATTTTTTATAAATGCGTTCTCTATCTGCTGCTGATTTAGTACCCCATTTTATTTCAGACATAATTACTTCTTGATTAGATTCTTCTAGTAAACCAGCTTGTCTTAATTTCTTTTCTGCCCAAGGTAATGCAGCAGGTCCTCCCCATAATAGATAAGATATATAACCACATGCATTATAATCGCTTCTTTTTATAGCTAAATCGTAATTATCTTTTTGACGTAATAAGAATGACCTCATACGTTTAATTGTTTGAATTGACACGTTTTCACCGTTAGCTAACTGCGTTGCTCTACGTTTGCCAACCGCTGTACCACATTTATTTTTAATCGCTTTATTACGTTTAATTCCTTGTTCTGCTGCCTTACGAGCTGCTTGAGGATAATCTTTAAATGTTTTAGCAAAGTGTTGTTTGTTGAAAAATTGAAAATCTAATTCAATAGCTGGTTCTGCAACCAATGCTACTGCATCTATTCCTTCGAATATGTTTTCTTCATCAATGTCTAATTTTATTACTTTCATATTGTTATATTTTAACCGCCTATGGCTCTTCTTGTACTTAATTTTGCTTCTGCTTCTTGTGATGATGTTATATCTCCACTAACAACATAAGCTTGAACTGCGTTAGTTGATACTTGTGTTTCAGGAGATACCCCAGATTCGAAATTTACTGATGTAGCAGGAATTGCTCCTCCTTGTACTTGTCCTAAATTAGGTGTACCTCCACCTGCACCACCTCCACCTCCGGAGCCTGCAGATTTAATTTGTGAAATTGCTTTAGCACCTGCTGCTACAGATGATGCTATACCTATACCTGCTGATATACTTTGTCTAACACCTGCTGCTGCACCTGCAATTGGTCCTAATTCAATTAATGCTCTTGCATTTGCTGCTGTAGTATTAGAAATAATTTTAGCAATGTTAGCTGCTTGTCCTATTATAATACTTGCTATTTGTAATTCTTTATTTTCGCCTGCTAATTGACCTAATAAATTACTAAAACCACCTACTATATTGATATACTCCATTTCTAGAGCTTCTTTACCATCAATTTCAGCTAGTTTAGCTGCTATAGCATCTGCAGCTTCTTGATCAACTATTACTTTTGCTGCTGCAGCGTCAGCTAATCCTGCTTCTTCTTTAATACCAGCATAATAATCTCTTACTGCTTGTATTGCTTCTAAATCAGCACCTAATTCTTCTAATTCTGCTATTTTACGTTCCTCTTCTAACTCAGCTTTTTCTAATTCAGTTTCTTGATCACGATCTTCTATCATCATAAGGAATTCATCCTTAATACTTTGAATAGCTTCTAATCGTGATTTTTCTTCCTCAGCTGCTTTCTCAGCTGCTGCATCTTCTTCTGCTTTCTTTTTATCTCGTTCTGCTTGACGTTTTACTCTAGCTGCTTCTGCTGCTGCATCAACCGCGTCTTGTCTCTTTTTAATTTCTGCTTTTTCAAATGCTGTAGCATCTGCTTCTGCATCCTTACGTTCTTGACTACCTTCTTCTGTTATTGCAGTTAATAACTTTTGTTTTTCACGTTCTAAATCTACTGTTTCTTCACCTGCTGCTTTACGTACTTTAAGTTCATTATCAATGTCTTTTATACGTTGCTCAGCTGCTTCTTTAGCTGCTTGTGCTGCTTTTTCTTCTGCTGTAGCTGTTAAACCTAATGCTTCACCTACTGCTGTAACTAATCCTTTAAAGAACTGGAATACTTTATTTACAGCTTCAAATTTATCTTTTAAACCAATTACTAAACCAATTAATGTTGTAATTGCTAATATAGTTAAACCTATTGGATTCGCATTTAAAATAGCATTAAATGCACGTTGCACAAGGTTATATGCTTTTTGTGCTATACCTGCAACGTTTAAGTTTTTAGCTAATTTACCAAATCCCTCTGATAAATCTTTTATACCCATACCAAACGCAATTGCGTTAGTTGCTTGGGCAGTTAATTTTTCAAAATTCTCATTTTCAATACCTAGTAATCCTAGACCACCTGTTAATGCAGATACAGAACCAGCTACAACTTTAATTGCGCCATCTGCAGTATCTAATTTCTTCTCTAATGTAAATCCTTCTACAGCATTATTTGCTTGTAATAATTCACCTTCTAATTTCTGAATATTAGTTGATGCTTTGTTAAAAGCCTCACTATTAACACCTACATCTTTAATCTCCTGATTTAACTCATTTAATTCATTTTCAATGTCCTGAATAGTACGAAGTGAACCACCCGCATTTACATTAATGTTATAATCAATAGTCTGTGTTGCCATACTAATAAATATTTATTTAAACAAAGCTAACCTTGTTAATAATTTGTTTTTAAATCTTTCATGTCCATCCATTTTATCTATATCTAATGACAAATAATGTGTTTTAAGCGCTTGATACGTTTTAATACGCACTATCAAACCATCAACAACGACTTTATCGTAATCAGGTAATTTTTTATTATATACGTCAATATACACATCGTTATATTTTGACGACCATCCTCTAGCATTAAATTTATTTGATGTATGCCTTGTATATCCATCTATCTTTATATCATTATCTACAATTATATCTATTTCTTCATGGTTAAAATCATCAATAAGACCATGTAAATATAAAGCCAAACTTCCACAAATAACGAATTCACCAATTGTCGCTTTTAAATGTTTAATTACTTCTCTCATTAACAATTACTTGTACAAGTTCCTCCTGTAACTATACCACCTGTACCTGAACTACTTACTGTTCCTGCTTGTGCACAGAATGTTGTTGAAGCATAATCTTCTACTCTTTCATATTCTGTAGTACCATCACAACAAATAAATGTTGCTTCTTGATAATCACCTGATGTTGAACCAAAAATTGTATATTCTAAACATCCTGAAGGTGAAGGTGTAGGAGTTGGTGTTGGTGTTGGTACTGGTGTAGGTGTTGGAGTAGGTGTAGGCGTTGGCACTGGAGTTGGACTCGGTGTTGGCGCTGGTGTATCTACTACATTGTTAAATACTGGATATAATTTTAGTAATTCAACTGTTACTACATCAGGTTCCATTAAATTAAACCCTTTGATTTTGTTAATTCTGTATGTTTGATCTTTAATTGTTATACGATCATTTAATCTTATATCTTTATATTCCTCAGGTGTAAAGAATAAATCTAATGTTACTTTTTTACCTTCATTCCAATATAATCCTGCTATATAATTATTCCAATATGATAAATAAGCTGTTTCTGCTACTACAGTACCAATTCCGAATGATGAATTACTTGCTACAAATGGAGTATATGTGTTATCAAAATGTAAATTAAATGTATTTTCTAAATTACCTACAGCTGATAAATTTGAAATTGTAGCGTAACCATCAGATCCACTATATTGAATTGATCCTGGACCAGGATTACCTATAAACATACTGCTATTTGCAGCTGATGTTAAAGGATTATTTGCTAATTTATATCCTATACGTGGTTTAAAGTTAAATGATTTTAGACCTGAATTATCGAATTTATATAAATGAGGTATGTAATTTTCTTCTACTGATAAATTATAAGTAGGATTACCATCTGCATCTATAGATCCTGATTGTAACATTGTACCCATAATTACAGGTGCAAAGAATGTTTTAATTTTTCTTTGTCCTTGAGGTATTGTACTATTTGATACTAATTGTACTGTACCAAATGGTAAGTTAGGTTGGTTATCTTCTGTAAAGACACTAAATCTATCTTTATCACCACTATTACCTATAAATGTTTCTTTATTTTGTTCTGCTAATGGTGAAGTAACTGATATACGTTCTGCTGTATCAAATTTATCTGTCCAATTTACATCTCTACCATTTATCATCCATGTATCAAACGGTTCTATTGTTATTGATTTTGGTTGATTATAAGTTGGGAAAGCAACCATATTAAATTGCTCTAAAAAGCCTTTAAATAAATCTAATGTTTTAGTATTACCATCAAATTGTTGAGCCATATCAATAGGAGAATTTGCAAATGATACTGGTGTTGATGTTATATTTAAAAATGTTGTTGCACCACCATATATTTCAGCTGTAGTAATATTTGATGTTGTTAAATTCTCTATATATAATACTAATTCTATAGCATCACCTGCAGATAAATTTGGTATGTTAAATGCCCCAATTTGTATTTCATTTGAGGTACCAGTAGGATAAAATCCACTTTGTCCTGTACTATTATATCTTTGTGTTCCACCAGCAGCAAATCTAACAAATACACCTGCTATATATTGTGCTTTAAATGCACTAGCTCCTCCTGGCGTTACCTGTTTAAAACTAATACTAAAATCACATTGATAATTACCATTTAAAGGGCAAACATATCTATAATTTGAAGGTCCTGTAAAGTTAGAACTTGGATCAAAATTAGCAGTTAATTCTACTGTTGTTAATAATGGGTTTGTACCAGCTGGTCCTATAGTAGGTAAATTCATATCACTACCTAATGAACCACTAAATGTTTCGTTTGATGCACCCGCAGATGTAGGACCTAATGTATCTCTACTTTTAGCTAATACATAAACGTTTTTAAATGCTTCAGATGTTAAATTAGCAAATGAACTTGTATAAGTAAATCCTGCTTGATCTGCTATTACATCTAATAATTCTTTACCTCTAATTGCAGGTAATAATTGTTGATATGCTAAAGGTGTACTTCGATTATCAATTGAGCCTGTAGTTGTAGCTATACCACTAAATTGTACAAATGGTAATGAACCACTTGCATCTAAACTATAATATGCTTCTTCTCCGTCGTTACCATAATCAACTAAAGGATAATATACGGCTCCATTTAAAGGTAAATCAGCATTATTTGCTGAACCACTCCATGAACCGGTTATGAATGCTACTGATAAATTGTGATTGTAAGCACTAAAATCAGCGTTTGCTATGAAATCACCATCTAATTCACTTGTAAATTGAATGGCTTGGTCTACTACTGTTACTTTATAAGTTACATAACCATCTTCAGATGCGACTACTTCCTGTAATTGCATATTTCCTGTTAATACCTCATCACCATCAAGTAATACTGCAGCACTCACAAAATCATATAATGCAGGAATATCTAAAGCTCCTATATCATATGCGTTATTAAAAAACTGATTGTTTTTCTTAGTTCCTGGTAAGTCAAATGTTTGTGAACCAACACCAAATAATACTCCAATTCTGGAATTATCAAATGTTGATATATCTAAACGTAATGGAATATCAGATGTTATGTCTAAATCTGTTACTACGTTATTATTCGTTACTCTTAGTACTATATCTCTCATTATGTTCTGCTTCTAGGTTTATTGCTTAATTCATATTGAACTGTTACCTGATAATTCTTTTGTCCTTTTATATTTGTTTTATACCTAAAATTACTATTTGTAATGTTTATAGGAATAAATTTATATCCTGATTGTATGAACACACTTGGTGATGTAAATAATTCTTGATAAAAATCACTTACTGATAATTCTCCTCCTACCATATTAATTGCATTAGCTAATGGTATTGGATCTGTCGTGATTTGATACTTGTAATTTTGATCTAAATAATACTGTGTGAAACCTCTGTTATATGCGTCATATGAACTGATTTCAACGTTATAATCAGCGTTTACTGCCATAAATTCACTACGCTCATTTATTACAGCGTTTTTATTTGTAGGTGTATTTAATCCTATAAAATCCCATACACCCCATTTATTAATAAAAGCAAAATGTGTTCTAGTTTGCCATGCACATGGTTCTTCTCGTTTCCAATAATGTGAAGCAGCCCCATTGTTAATATCAAAGTTTTGATAATCCCATGCTAATGAACCTGTGTTAGCCATAGGAACTAATGCTGGTCCTAAAGGACAAATACAAAATGGTATATCTGCTCCTGAACCGGTAGCTCTAAGTAATGGTGTTATAACATCTAACTTTGCATTATCATATTTTATATCTGAAATACTTGTACCAGGATTACCTTGTTGTTCTAACATATTTGATAATGCTGTACTACCACCTCCTGCGTCTTGAGCACTACCTGATATATTATACCATGATACTGTTTTAATATCATTTTGTGATACTGTTCTAAATGGACCTACTTTTTCAGGAACAGTATTATTTAACATTCTTGTTGGTTGAGGCCAATTTGTTAATAAAACTCTAGATGAATTTAATGTTGTAGTATAATCAGGATTACTACCTGTAAAGTTAATTCTAGCATCTTGATAATTCCAATTCCATGAACCAAAGTTACCTGCTGGTAATGGATTTAATGTTGGTATATTTGCTTTACTAAAATCTTGTAATGTAGGAAATACTTGATCTATAGCTCCTATATTAGCTGCTGAACCTATATTTGTAGTTACTTGCCATGCTTTAGTATCAGGATAACCTCCTACACCTACAACATTGCCTGGAAATACAGGATATGAAATTGATTGCATTATATCTGATGATGCTGTATAATTGTTAGAAGCATAAAATGCTGAAAATAATGGTGCATTAAATGATGATGTTGGTATACCATTTATTCTAACACCATATACACAATTTAAACTACCAGTAAAAGCATATGAATCTAATAATTCTGGTACTCCACTTACACTTCCAGAAACATATCCTGCAGGTAAAGTAGAACCTTGTGATGATTGATAAACCATTTGATTAGTAGACATATTGTATACCTCCATACCCATTCTATGTGCTGAAGATGATACACCAAATGAAATTATATCCATAGTATATAATCCATTTCCTGTCGTTAAATCAGCTGCTGTAGAAGCACTATAACTAAATGATCCTGATCCTCCAAATCCTCCTGGACTAGGATAAGCACCATTAACTCTTAAGTTAACATCTACATAATTCGCACCTGCTAATTCTGCTACAAAGAAATTAACACTTCCTGTACCTGAATTTTGATAAACTGGGTTTGCTGAACTAGATAAAAATTGATTTTCATTCCATGGTTCCCATACTGATCTATTTAATACTAAATCTGAACCTGATACTGCAGGATCACCTACACCTCCTTTACCATTGTATACTGTTACACTTGAGGAAGGTGAAGTACCATATTCACAACCAAATGCTACTTTAAATTGTTGATATGATTTAATGTTTGAAGGTGAACCTTTACCTATTGATGCTGTAGGATTAGTAATATAAAATGTATCGTCTTCATATAATTTTCCTCTACAAGGTATTGCTACATTAAATATAGCACCATTTGCTTGGTTTTGTCCTTGTCTTAATCTAGAAATTAAGTTACCATTATGATCTTTTACATCACACAAGTATTTAAATTGTGGTTGATCCCTATTAGTTGAAATAACGCTATACATTAATTTTGTATATGCGGAATTCATTTGTGTAGGTTCTTGTTGTATAGTTAATGCCATTACCTTCCTATGTTTATGTTAGACATTTCCCATTTCAAATCGTATTGAAATAATTTTTGACTAAATTTATTTGTTTTCCAAGTATACGAAGCATTTTTAATGTTTATAGGAGCAAATCCATTTGGTATAACTTGTCTTTCCTGATAAAAATCAGTTTGATTTAATCCAGTATTTACTATTGCTTCATTTTGAATAAATACAGATGGTGATTCAATTAATTCTGTTAACCAATCACTTGTAGCTGTATCCATATAATCAGTTGTTACCTCAAATTCATCTACATATGTAGTATAATAATCGTTTTTACCACGTGAATTACTGTTAAATACAGCGCCACTAGTTGTAGACATATTCTGCCATGGCAATTGTGGTTGTGTGTAATTTTTACGTTTTATTTTAGCTGATTTTTTTACTGGATTTATTACATTATAATAATCCATTACACCGAATTTATTAATAAAAGCAAATCGTGTTCTACCTTTTATATAATCCTTATTAGTATCAGCATCAGAACTATCTATTATTTGATCATAAAATGAACAACTTTGTTGTGTAAATCCTATATTATAGTTACCAGTAAATCCTTCAAATTCATATGTTATTTTACTCCAATCATCATCTAAAATATAAACTGATGCTGAATTAGGACCAACAGTGTTAGGAAATTGACTAGCTGATAAATTAGCAGGACCAATTCCAAAATGACATAATGGTCCTAATGGTGATTGACTATCACCAAAACTAGTATCATTTTTATAAACCATACTTCCAACTGCATTATATAATTTTACTTCAACATAAGCATAACCTACATCAAAAGCATCTGTTATTGATGATACTGTTGCCCAATCATAACTAAACATTTTACCTTTTAAATTACTAAAATCAGTTGGTGTCCAAAATGTATCTGATTGATATGATGGATCATTTGTTAATAATGGATTACCACTATCTTCGTTCCATTCACTTTTAGGCCAATCATAAGTTAAATTTGTATACTCATTAACTGCAGGTTGTAATAAAATTGTATTACCTGAACCACTAAATGAAGCACTAAATGCTGGACTGCCTACTGCTCCTAAACCATTATATGCAACTATAGATGATGAAGGTGATGTTGAATATTCTTCACCCATTACTACTCTAAAATAAGCAGCATTAGTAGTACTGTATTGACTACCAGTAGCTTCCATCGCGTTATCATATGTCAAGTACTGTGAACACACGCGAGCTATATCAATCATAGCAACTGATGCGCTTGGAAATGTTTTCACGGTAGTTACAGGAGCTGATCCTCTTTGAGGAATGTATATTTCTGTTACTAACCTATATTGTGCCATAGACATAGATGGACTTGTTACAACAATAGGTAAGTTATTTGTTGTAGCGTTTGTTTTATAAGGTGATGATATAATTGATAATGCCATAATCTAATTTACTGTTGCTCCAGCTGATTCAGCTGCATCATTAATGTTTATTATTATATCTTTTTCTAACGCTGCTGTTATTTCTGCTGTACCGAAATTTGCAGCTGCATTATTTATTGATTCCATTATAAATGGTTTCTTAGGATATTTTTTAACACCCTTCTTTTTTATGCTTTTAGCTATTGCCCATGCAAAATTCTCAGGTGATTTAAATTTAGCAGGTACAGGTATTTTTTTATTTTTAATCCAACCTTCAATTGGTCTAATTGGAGGCATTCTACCTGCTCGCCTATGTGGTCCTCCATCTTCTAATAATTCACCATACCATAATAATGACATTTGTAATTGCTCACCCTGATCATTAGGTAATGGTACTACTGTTCTAGTAATTGATCTAGCTAAGTCACCTGTACCAACCGATTTATTTTCAAATAATTGGTTTTGCATTTCTTCAACTATACGTGTTCCGAAATCTAATAGTGCGTTATCTAAATTTTCAAACTCCATTTATATCTTAGGGAAATTACAGTAATCATAAATTCCTGATTCTTGATATTGTATTGTACCTACAAAACCATATACTCTATCCATAAATGCCTCTAATGTAGGTGTTATACTCTGTATATCATAAGATACACCTTTTGATTGATCATCACTTGGCGGACCCCAGTTCATATAACCTCCAAAGTCATATAATACTTGTTCCATCTTAGACATTACTGCCTCAGGTGATTGATTTTGTAATCTAGGAACATCTAAAGCATACAATTCGAATGATAATATTCTTAATCTTGTATCTTGTGAGTACCCAGGTGATTGTAATGGTCTTAAGAAAACATAAGGATACTTAATATTTTGTGATGATGAATCTAGAAAATCTAAACTACCGAAAGCAAATGAGTTTACATACTCATGAGCATCAGCTGCTGATCTAAATGTTTGTACTACGCTTTCTAATGATGTCATTATTCTTTAATTTTAGATTTGGCTGCTCTGTTTTTAGCTGCTTTAGCTTCTGTACGAATAATAGGTGCTACATTTGGATCACCATTTTCAATACATTCATCTACTAACGATAGTTGAACCATCATTTGTGCTGCTATTCTATGTCTATCAATACCGGCTTTATATCTTTTCCATATTGCCTTTTTATCTGCTTTATTACAATTACATGCCATATTATTTTAATTTTATTCTGTTTTTATTCTGTTGCATCGCTCGTTTTTGTGCTTGACGTTCTAATTCTTTATAATCTTTATCTATTGACAGATAATTCAATACAAAGTTAATATTTAAGTCAACGATACTATTTTCTCCTGTGATACTGAGTATATTTGTTTTGGCGAGCGAATATAATGTCGCAAACCATCCCCAATGCCCGTCAAAGCTTCCAGTGTCTGTTTCTCCAACAGTGTCTTCATCTTGTCCGTCTTTAGTGTCTTTAAAGAGGTCAGAGAATTTATCCAATGTAAGTTGGCGGTTCCTAAAAAAAAATTCAATGCACCTAAAGCTAGACCTGTAGGTAAATCTTTCATTACCTCAGAATCAACGTGTCTACGTTTACTATCGTATTTATTTAATTCATAATATTTAAATACATTGCCTAATTTCTCTTGAAACAATTTTACATTATGTTTTACTTTCCAACTTAACTTATTAAATCTATGTGTTTCAATAGGTCGATATAATACCGCCATTATCTCGTGTAAGTTTTCAGTTGGTTTTTTACATAATGCTTCTAAATCTACAAATTCAGCTAATGTCATTGTACTGATATCTGCATATCCATAATTAATGTTTTCATGCTGCCATATAGGATAAAATTTTGGTGTTAAATCTACTGCTGTAGACATATCATTACTTACTTTACCTAAATCTGCTATTGCCCATGTTTTAATCTCGTCTCTACTAATATTAGTAAACACATGAATAGTTTCTATTAATTTACCTAACTCAGATAAATGTTCTAGATTTTGTAATCGCTGATATCTGTTAATTGACAAATACTCAGGAATTTCTATTTTATAATTTTTCTTCATATAACGATAAATATTTTATTTAAAAAGAGGAGATATGTTATCTAACTCCAAACTGTGGTTTATATTGTTGTGGTGAACGTCCTATATAAATTTTATTTGTCTGTATTTCATTACGTGCCTTATTTGCTAACATAATTGAATCAACTATATCATCATGTATTCCAGCAGGGTGTGTAAATGATAATTTACCATTTGTATTTAATTTGTAAGTGTATAATGATAATTCTTTATAACATTCAGGTTCTAATTCTTTACCTGGTAATTCAACGTTAGTAGCCTCTATATCTTCAATTAATGTTCTTACTATTTGTGTTTTACTATCTTGTGTAGTAGTAAATCCTTTTAATTTACGTTGTTTAGGCATTATTAAATCATACATTGCTCTACCTATACCATTTGTTTCAATATAACCTCCATGTATGTTAAATCTAGACATTATACCAATAAATTTATTTGCTATAGTATTTATGTTTTCACCTTTAATTCTATCCATGAACATAACTCTACCTGCCTCGTTCATAATTGTTAACA
>Ga0209634_1000621_pt1 | contig 27411 bp, 30 predicted proteins | sample LinPmetageLP40_FD_184043 | JGI IMG/M metagenome (GOLD analysis project Ga0209634, IMG submission 184043) | Marine viral communities from the Pacific Ocean - LP-40 (SPAdes) (version 2) | ecosystem: Environmental > Aquatic > Marine > Oceanic | place: Pacific Ocean | collected 2010-08-26 | reverse complement strand
ATAGCGGCAACATGAGCCTCGCTTCAAAGTCTTCACTACTTTTATTATAAACAGGCTGCATTGAAGCTCGGGATACACCCAGTATCGCAACCTCAGGACAATTAATGATAGGTGTAAATCTTGTACCACCAATTCCACCTAAGCTTGAAATCGTAAAGCAACCTCCTTGCATTTCATCCATTTTTAATTTTCTTGCTCTTGCTTTTTCTGAGAGATTGCCAAGATCTTCCGCAATATCGATCACATCTTTTTTTTGAACATCTTTAACTACCGGCACTACTAGTCCATCAGGCGTGTCACATGCAAAGCCAACATTGTAGTAGCTTTTCAAGATTAATTCATCTCCTTCAGGAGAGAGCGAGCTATTAAAAGTAGGGTAAGCCTTTAATGCATTAACACTGGCTTTAATGAGAAAAGCAAGTAAGGTTAATTTGGCACCTCGTTTTTCAGCTTCCTTTTGCATGGATTTTCTAAAAATTTCTAAATCAGTAATATCAGCATTATCAAATTGAGTCACATGGGGCGCAGTAACCCAATTTCTATGAAGGTTTGCACCTGATAACTTTTTAATTTTTGAAAGTGGTTTCGTTTCAACTTTACCAAACTCAGTGAAGTCAATATTGGGCATTGGAATTGGAGCAAAGCTTGCACCCATATCCTCAGTTCTCGGTTTAGTTAACTCACCCTTAACAAAATTTTCTACATCTTCAATGAGTATTCTATTTTTATTTCCACCTCCCTTTACAAAAGAAAGATTGACACCTAAATTACGAGCAAATTTTCTAACAGACGGGCTTGCATGTGCTGTTTTATTTTCATCGTTATGTACACTTTCCCCGATAGGTATTGGGGTTTCTTTAGCTGCTTTTTTTTCTGGTGGCTCAGGAGCAGGCCGAGTAGGTGTATGCGTTAACTTCTCAATATCTTCTTTTTTCTCATTTTTAGCAGGGGCCTTTGCTTCAGATTTATCTCCTTTTATAGCTTCTGTTACTTCTATCATCCCTATCAAACTTCCTTCTTTAACTTTATCACCCACCTTAATTTTTATGTCTTTTATTATGCCATTTTTAGGCGCTGGGATATCCATTGAGGCTTTATCAGATTCTACGGTGATCAGCGGCATATCGTACTCAATGCTATCACCAATATTTACTAAAACTTCGATCACATCTACGCTATCGAAATCACCTATATCTGGAATAAGAATCTGTTCTGAACTCATATTTATACGGATACCGGGTTAGGTTTATTCTGCATTATTTTATATTTTTTGATAGTACTTAATAAAATTGTTTTTTCTATCTCTTTTCTTTCAGTTAATGCCTTTAAGGATGCAATGACTACATGATATCGGTCAACCTCAAAAAAGTCTCTTAGTGCCTCACGACTATCAGAACGTCCAAATCCATCAGTCCCTAATGAGATAAATTTATTAGGTAAGAAAGTTGCAATTTGTTCAGCAAATGATTTCATATAATCTGTAGCAGTGATAATAGGAGATTCTAAATCTACAATTGTTTCATCTAAGACAGATTTTTTTTCATTTTTTTCAGGGTTTAGCATATTCCATCTCTGGACATCAAGTGCATCACGCCTTACTTCCGTAAAGCTTGTGACACTGAAGACAGTTGAGCTAACATTAAAATCTTTTTCTAGAATATTGGCAGCTTCAATAACCTCTCTTAAAATGACACCACTGCCCATTAGTTGTACTTTTGGGCCTTTCGCTTTATTTTCTGAGTACTTATAAATACCCTTAATTATGTCTTCATTAATATTTTTTGGCATTTCTGGATGATGATAGTTTTCATTCATTATGGTGATGTAATAGAAAACATCTTCTTGATTTTTGATCATTCGCTCTAAACCATTCTGAATAATCACTGCTAATTCGTAAGAGAAGCATGGGTCGTAAGATATGCAATTTGGGATGGTCGCTGAAAGCAAATGACTGTGACCATCCTCATGTTGAAGGCCTTCCCCATTTAAGGTGGTTCTTCCGGCTGTGGCACCCAACAAAAATCCTCTAGATCGTGAATCACCAGCAGCCCAAGCTAAATCTCCAATTCTTTGAAAACCAAACATAGAATAGAAAATATAAAACGGAATTGTTTGAATTCCTGAATTACTATAAGAAGTTGCAGCAGCAATCCATGATGAGAAAGAGCCTGCTTCATTTATACCTTCCTCTAGTATTTGGCCATCTTTCTTTTCCTTATAAAACATCACTTGATCTGAATCTTGAGGTTCGTAGAGCTGGCCAACAGATGAGTAAATACCTAACTGTCTGAACATACCTTCCATACCAAACGTTCTTGCCTCATCAGGAACGATGGGCACGATAAATTTTCCTATATCTTTATCTTTGACAAGGGTAGTTAGGATTCTAACAAATGCCATTGTGGTAGATATTTCCCTCTCACCTGAACTCTCTAATTGTTTTGAAAAAGCATCGATGGATGGAACATTTAATTTGTTGCCTTGTTTTTTTCTCTTTGGTAAAAAACCACCCAGAACGTTTCTTCTTTCCATCATATATTTCAATTCAGGTGAATCTTTGCCTGGTTTGTAGTAAGAAAGGTTTTCAACTTCTTCATCACTTATAGGTAAGTCAAATCTTGATCTAAATGTTTTGAGTGATTCAATATCCATACTCTTTTGTTGATGGGTTATATTTTGTCCTTCTCCAGCATCTCCCATCCCATAACCTTTAACTGTTTTAGCAAGGACGATAGAGGGCTGACCTTTATGAGCAACGGCTGCCGCATACGCAGCGTAAACTTTGTGAGGATCATGTCCACCTCTGTTCAATCTCCATATATCCTGATCGGACATTGCGGCCACTCTTTCTTTTAATTCCGGATACTTGCCGAAGAATTCTTCTCGGGTAAAGGCCCCACCTTTGGCTTTGAAGTTTTGAAATTCACCATCCACACATTCTTCCATCCTTTTTTTCATAAGGCCATCTTTGTCCATAGCAAACAATGGATCCCAATAAGAGCCCCAAATAACTTTAAGGACATTCCAACCTGAACCTCTGAAGTTTGATTCAAGCTCTTGAATAATTTTGCCGTTCCCTCTGACTGGGCCATCCAATCGTTGTAGATTACAATTCACTACAAAAATTAAATTATCTAAGTTCTCTCTTGCTGCAAGTGAAATAGCTCCTTGTGATTCAGGTTCATCCATCTCACCATCACCACAAAATACCCATACTTTCCTATCTGAAGTATCAGCAATTCCTCTGTCGTGTAAGTACTTTAAGTAACGCGCTTGATAAATACCCATCAAAGGCCCTAAGCCCATAGAGACTGTTGGGAATTGCCAAAATTCAGGCATCAGCCATGGGTGTGGGTAGCTGGATAAGCCATTACCCTTAGTTTCCATTCTAAAATTATCTAACTGTTCCTCAGTCATTCTTCCCTCAAGGAAAGCGCGTGCATAAATACCGGGTGAAGAGTGTCCCTGGAAATAAACTAAGTCTCCTCCAAAGGATTTATTTTCAGCTCTGAAGAAGTGATTAAATCCAACATCATAGAGTGTGGCTGCAGATTGAAAGCTTGCAATATGTCCCCCAATGCCTGGCGATTTTGTATTAGCCCTCAATACAGCCATAATCGCATTCCATCTGATCAATGCACGAATTCTCCGCTCCATACCAGGGTCACCTGGGTGCCTCTGTTGAAGGTGAGTGGGGATTGTATTTACATAGGCTGTTGTTGCGTTATAGGGCAGATTAGAGCCTGAACGACGAGCCTGATCAATCATCATCTCAATTAAAAAATGTGCACGTTCAGAACCCTCTGCGTCAATAACAGAATTAAGGGCTTGTCTCCATTCTTGGGTTTCTAATTCATCGCTATCAAGACTTAGATCCATATACTTAACTTATCCTATGAAATTTAATCAATTTATAATGTTGACCGTAATTAAATTATTTAATGAGATAGAATTAAATAAAATTATAAGTGTCTGGTGAAATGTAACTTACATGATTTTCAAGGTTTTGGGTTAATTGGTCAAGCTTTTTTTGACCTTATTTATACAATAATTTGTAGCTAAGTTGTTGTTTTTTAATTATTTAAAGGATTTAAGCATGAATATTAACATTACAAATAATATTAAGATACCTAACGAGTTAAATTTAAAGAAAAATTTGCATTCGTTAATTTTATTTGATGAAAAACAATCCAATCCTTTGTTTTCAGGGCCTCTTATGACAAAAGTTAAAAGACAAGGCGGTAAAATTACAGATTTAAAAGAAACAGTCTTATCAGCTGAATTAGATAATGGCAGTTTAGTGACCTGGCTGATGGTTTCTGAGAAAAAAAGTATATTTCAAATACAAACGTTACTGAGAAAAGCCTTCGATAAAATACTTTCAGAAAATCCTAAAACGGTGACGATTGTTAATGAATCAAAAAATAATGATGAGTGGCTAAAGCAAGCAATTTATGTTGCTTCAGTTAATTCTCAGGATCTTCCAAATTTAAAATCAGGTAGAAAGAAAAAAAATCTCAAAACAATCAATACTTTTGGAGCTTCGGCAAAAACTAGCTTTAATGATATTGAGGCCTTAGTTGCAGGGAACACACTCACAAGAGAATTAACAATTACACCACCCAACCAACTAACTCCAACGATTTATCGCCAAAAGATTAAGAAATTATCGAAGGAAAATGGTTGGAAGTTAGAAGAATTTACCATGTCGAAGTTAAAAAAATTAGGTGCAGGTGCTTTTTATGCAGTAGCACAAGGTTCTGAGCCGCAAGATGCTGCGATTGTGCGTCTAACTTACTCACCAAAAGGTGCCAAAGAAACTATTAGTTTAGTGGGAAAGGGTATTTGCTTTGATACAGGTGGGCACAACTTGAAGCCAGCAAAATTTATGAGTGGCATGCATGAGGATATGAATGGTTCTGCAGTCGTTTTAGGCATCTTAAAGGCTATTAGCGATGCAAAAGTTAAGGTCAATTTAGATTGTTGGTTAGCAATTGCAGAAAACCACATAGGCCCAAAAGCCTACAAACAGAACGATGTAGTAAAGGCACTTAACGGCATGACAATTGAAATTGTTCATACTGATGCTGAAGGAAGAATGGTATTGGCGGATACACTAACTATGGCTTCCAGAAAGAAACCAAAAGCAATTATAGACTTCGCCACATTAACTGGATGCATGCATGTTGCTATGGGGGACAGATATAGCGGTGTATTAAGTAATCATGCAGCACTTGGCTGTATGGCCGTGGGTGCAGGTTCTGATGTAGGGGAGAGAGTTACGGTTTTTCCATCTGATGAAGACTTTGAGGAAGATTTAAAGAGTCAAATTGCAGATATAAAGCAATGCAACTTAGAAGGCGGACCAGATCATATTCATGCAACTCGCTTCTTAGGTCGATTTGTAGATAACAATATCCCTTGGTTGCATATGGATCTATCATCAAGTAATCGAAAAGGCGGTCTAGGTGCTGTGGCAAGTGAAGTTAACGGTTTCGGTGTGAGTTTTGGCGTCAATATGATTGAAAAATTAATGAAGGTTAAGGCGCTTTAATTAAGAGAGTTATTTAAGAATTCCGCTCAAAAGCTTCTAAATCGCTTTTGATTTCTTGTGCATGATTCGCTGGAGATACATCTCTATAAACACGCCTTACAACTCCGTTCGGGTCAATAATAAAACTTTGTCTTTTTGCTAGCTTAAAAATAAAGAAATTGTTTAAAGCGCCATATTTTTTTGCGGTTTCTCCATCAGAGTCGGAAAGTAGCATGAAGGGTAGATTATATTTTTCTTTAAATTCTTTATGTGAGTCACTTGAATCAATGCTAATTCCAACAACATTGGCATTTAATTTCTTAATTTCAGTGAAGTTATCTCTTAGTGAACAAGCCTCTTTCGTGCAACCTGGTGTATCATCTTTAGGGTAGAAAAAAACTAATAACCATTCACCTTTAAATTCTTTAAGGGACACAAATTCTCCATAAGAATTCTTAAGCTTAAATTCAGGAGCAGCTTTTCCTAGTAATTTATCTTCTGATCCAAAAGCAGTTTTTTTAAAAATAAAAACGAGAGCAAGAATAACAGCTAAAACCAGAAAAACTTTTATCATATTTAATAACCATATTTATTTATATCAATTATATGATGTAATTTCATCAATGAAGTTCTATAATTTCAAATAAATTATTTGCCTTCGTAGCTCAGGGGATAGAGCATCCCCCTCCTAAGGGGAGGGTCGCACGTTCGAATCGTGCCGAGGGCACCATTCTCTCTGACTGGCTACCGGTTGTAGCTGTAAGGGTTTCAGAAGGTTCTCACCTACAACGCGGTATCCTACGAAGGCTAGCTTAACTCATTTTTTGGTCACATTTTGGTCTCACAAGGACGAATATGGCAACCATCAGGCAGCGCAACAACAAATCTTGGCAGGGCATTATCCGCAGGAAAGGATTTCCTCATCAGTCACGCGTATTCAAACTCAAATCAGATACTTTAAAGTGGGTGAGGTCAGTGGAGGTGAGTTTTGACCAAGGTTATCAATTTAACCATTCATTGGTGAGTAAAACCTTGTTATCTGACCTTATTGAGCGTTATGGCAAGGAAATTAGTCCTCAAAAACGTTCATATACTCGAGAACTCAGTCGGTTGAAGCTTATTAATGAATCATTAGGCGAATATGCACTGATTAACCTAACACCCCAAGTAGTATCTCAATATCGAGATAAAAGATTGAGTGAAGGAAAATCCGGTGCAACCGTGGTGAAGGATATCAACACAATTTCTCATATCTGTGAGATAGCAAAAAAAGAATGGGGGTATGGCGCTATAGAGAACCCCACTAAATTTATCAGAAAACCGAAAGTAAATCGAAGTCGTATTCGAAGACTCACTGAAAATGAAGAAAAGATTCTCATAGATGCTGCTGAAAAAAGTCAGAGTTTGATGCTCAAAAATGTCATCATTTTTGCGATTGAAACAGGACTCAGATTAGGTGAAATTATCAATTTAAATTGGCTCGATATTGATAAAAATGTGGCCACCATTAGACAGACAAAAAATGGAATTTCAAGACAAATTCCTCTATCCAAAATAGCGATAAAATCGATTCAGAACCTGCCCAAACATATCTCAAAAAATCAAATATTTTGGAGTTGGAATTCACCATCAAGTTTCAAAAGTACCTGGCAAAGAATGATAAAAAGTACTCAAATTCAAGATTTGAGATTCCATGATTTACGCCATGAGGCTATCTCAAGATTGTTTGAAAAGGGACTCAATCCGATGGAAGTGGCAGCCATTTCTGGACACGAAACACTACAGGTTTTAAAGGCTTATACACACATCAAAGTGAGTCATTTAGCGGATAAATTAGAGAAAATAAACCTATAAATAACTTTTGTTTATTACTATAAGTTACTGTTTTAAATATATATATACTCCCTAACGAGGGTTTTAGTGTTAATAAGCGCTCTATTTCTTTTTCTATTTCTTTTTTTCTTTCTATTTCTCTTTCTGTGCAAACATGGCGTATGCATCATGCATGTATTAGTAACCTTCTAATTCTTCAATCTACCTTTTAAATGTAACAGATTATTTTAATTTTAAGGAGATGATTATGAAAGAAGACATTACGGTTGATTTTCATATTACAAATACTAAATATCCTATTTATCGTGTTTCGGAATGGGATAAATATCAACAATATAAAAAAACATCTAAACGATATGTGAGGCAAATGCCTTGGTTTAAATTTCATGCGAGGGAGCTTTTACAGCAACGAAGATTTGTCATGCTTGATGCTGATAATTTTAAATTTTTAGTTCTCATTATGTGTCATGCATCACAGGACGATGGGTATCTTCTTTTTGAAGATTTAGTCTTTCAATTTAGAGGTATTTTGGATGAGGGGCAATTAAAAGAAAACCTTGATTTTTTAGTTAAAAATGAGTTTATTCAAGAAGCCAATACTAGTGATTTTAATGATTCTAGAGCATTTGGCTGGCATCGAAATAATACTAATGAATCAATATCAAATAACAGACGTTATAAAGGCAATGAACTAGAGGAAGTAATAGGTGATTTAATATATAAAAAATGATTTTAATAGATAGTGAAGTAATAGATAACGAAGAAAATACTTTGCTACATAAGGCAATATATTAATAATTTTATGAATTTGTAGAGGAGAATTAAAATATGTATAACTTTCCAGATGACAATGTAGTCCGAATAGTAGAAATGTATAAAGAGTTTAAAAATGAGATACGAACTTCAGTATTTCTTAAGTGGTGCGATGAAGGTGAGTATAGCTATAATGATGAATCTATTCATCTTTGTGTAAATACAAAAGAATCTAGAGCAAGTTGGACTACAGAAATTTTCATTTTGGATAGTGATTTGATGTCTCACGAATCCTCTTCATTAGGAGAGCTTCATTATCTTTTTTCTATAAATTCAAATTCTTCATTCCAAGCCGTAGAAAATCATATAGCACTTGTTTACGCAACTCTTCACTTGCAAGAACGTCCTCACATGTATTATTTCTCAGATAAGATGCAGTATAAAAATCATTTTCCTAAAACTCTTATGAAAAAGTATGCCGATAAAAAAAAATCACCTAATAATTTTGATTCTAAATATTGCAGAGCTCTGTTAGAAAATTCGGGCATTGAAATGCTACCAGAAAGGGATTTTGGTCAGAAAATATTGGATACAATCCAAGGTGTTCAAATAAAAACTTATAATTATGATCAAATGGAGACTTTTAGATATGAGTACGATCCAGAACATTTTAGAAATAAAAATAAAGAAACATATGATTATGATGACCTTATAAGAAGGGAGGAACTGCAAAAAAAACTAGAAATGGAAGGCATTCTTAAGGTTAGAAAAGATTATTTGATAAGGCCTATGGATAATTTATTAGAGATAGAAGAATTAAATGAAGGAAAGAAAAAAAAGAAAAAGAAATCAATAAAAAAAGTAAACGGCAAAAAAGCAGAAAAAAAGGTAATAAGCAAAAAAGCATTTTAAGTTTTTAGCTAGCTAAATATAGGCCATTTATAAAAACTTAGAAAATCACAGTGGCTCAACTCATGAAATTAATGATTAAGATTAAATAAGATCTGAGTAATATTCAAGCATAGGTGGATTTAAACCGACTTGCTACACCTAGACAATTGTCAAAGTAGCTAAATAGGAGAATGAGATGTTACCAAGACAAGTATGGAAAAACCTTTATCATCAAATTAGATGGGTTCGTTCTAAACAAGAAGAAAAAGAAATCAAAAGAAACAAAAGACCAACCCAACTTACACCAGAGCAATTAAAAGAAGCACAAAAAAAATATATCGCTTGGAAGGTGGGATATTTGCGTGAGTTTTAAAAGATAGGTAATTACATAAAAAAACAGGTGGATTTAAACCGACTTGCTACACCTGGGCATTTGCCAAAGTAGCTAAATAGGAGAAAAAAAAATGGCTTACTTAGGATATAAAAATAAAGCTTTCAGGGAATACAAAAGAGAACAAGAAAGAATAAAGCAATGGAAGGAAGCAGAGAAAGTAAGAAAGAGAAAAGATAAACAAACGAAAAAACTACTCAAAGCAATTGCAGCTCATGTGGTAATTGTAATCATTTTAATCACAATATATTACTTGTTATGAAATAGAATTATCCAGCCCTAGAAAGGCAGGATGAAAGTGTTGTCTTAGCAGATTTGATCTGAGACGGCATTAAAGTAAATAAAAAAATAACCTTTTTAATTTTCAATCTACTTTATTTAGTTAAGCTAAAAAAAAGGTCGAACCGACCTACCGTATCAATGATAAAGGTTAGAGGAGTCAACCGAAACTCTAAAGAAACAGAGCACGACAAAAACTAAACCATGAGGTAATTGGCCTTTTTGCAAAATACCTCCAACCATTTTTATCTACTCTTTATTTTTAAGTGAGAAAGAATTTATTTATTGAAAAAACTTAAATAAAAGGAGAATAAAAATGAATAAAAATAACCAACTGCATGACGCTCATGTGAAAGCCTATACACAAAACAAAAAGGAGAGGTGTATAGAAAATATGAGCGAAGAAAGAAAAGCACTAATCAGGGCAATAAATCAAGCGCTTCACGACTACACAGATGATCAGCTAAATACAATGCTAATAACTTTCTATAAAACGTGGGAAGAAATGTATAACGAGCCCATCACACAAATACACTAAGGAGAAATCTATGAAGAATAAAAAACTAGAAAATAAGAAACTAGAAAATAAGAAACTAGAGGAGATAACAGTACAAGACATGATGCTTACACCCATGGGTTGTAAGATTGTTGCTGAGACTGCTATTAAAAGCCTGGCTACACAAATTGGTAAATGGGCTGAGGAGTATCCAGAAGAACGTGAAAATTATCAGGCTGATGTTGAAGTGCTTTGGAGAACGCTTTGGCTCTTTAATAAATGTGATTTTCTTTTCAAAGAGCCGGAGCAAAAGGTTGAGGATTTAGCTGCATAAGTGGCTTGTCTTCAATCTTAATTAAAAAATAACTTTTCTAATTTTCAATCTACTCTTTAAATATTAAAGATTAGAAAAAAAGGAGAAATAATTATGAAAACAACTAGAAATGTCACCTATAAGGTCTTCTTCGGTCATAAGGAAAGAGAATTTAACTCTCTTACTGAAGCCGACAATTTCATTGATGAAATGTGGGGAGATGAATACTTTTATTCAACAATGTCATATGGGCTTTGTAGGGTAGAAAATGGAGAAGTAACTCATGCTTACAATAATGGTTTTGATGAATGGTAATAAACATAATCAAAAGAAAGTTATGAGGATTAATATATAAATTGGAGGTTAATATGAAACATATTTTTATTCTAGCTATAGGTTTTTATATTTTTAATAAAATAAAAGCTCTATTCCTAAAAGATTGCAAATAAATTTTTGCAAATTTCAATCTACTTTATTTATCGGTAACTAATAAGGAGAGAAATATGTCATATGAAAAATCAATGCAAATACAAATGGTGGAAGAAATAAGCTACATAATAGATGATCTTCAATGCGCATGGGGTATGGATATAGAAGACATCGTAAATAATATGGATACAGATATATATAACAGACTAAAAGCATGTATCAGAAATAGAATAGAGACAGAAGGTCCAGGCCCAATCTACAAATAAAATAAAATCTCTCTGAGTTGATCTTTTTCTCCAACTCAGAGGTGCATTACCTTGATTCTAAAATTTAAAAATAACCTTTTTAATTTTCAATCTACTCTTTAAATGTAATGGGGGTGCAGGGTTTTGATTAAAGATAAATCCTCTATGGGGACTCTTTAAGACGCGAGTTCGATTCTCGCCACCTCCACCAATTAGTAGGCTCTTTTGTTGGATACATCTAAGTGTGTAAGCTGGCAAAATAAAGGGCTCACTTGGCTTCACAGCGTTGACATGTTTGTCGCATTAGTTGTGAAGTGCTCCGGGCTAGCAAACCCGCGTGCGTAAGGGTGTAGGATTAGTAGTTTTCCTACTTAATATGAAGTGTGATATCAAATAAGCACACCTTACCTAGTTAGTTAAGGCTAACAATATGGTAACGCCAAGATGTTGGATCGACAATGTACTTCCAACCGCACGTCAACATTCGCACATGCCGAATTCAACCACCATGACTGAACTTGGTGGCTACACCTCTACTAATGAGAGAGCCTACTAATTTATAACTAAAGGAAAAACTAATGGACAGAGATGAAATGCTTGAAACAATAAAATTCATACTGGATAGTTATGACGATGACTACTTGCAAGTCATATACGATTCCGTAACCGCAACACTCCAATAAGGAGAGCTACATGAACGTAAGAAATAAAATCATTAAAGCATCAGCATTAAGAAACAAAGTAGCATACATACAGTCAGCTAACGGCAAATTCGGCTTCAAAGTAGAAGGAAAAGGAACATACATCTACACATCAGAAAAAGCAGAAGACGTATCAGCAATGTGGAAAGCAGAAAGTAACTTAAGCGAAAGATGCATCAAAAAAGAAGTAAAAAGCTACGAATTAAAAGTAGTAGGCGAAGATAACTTCTGGGTAATCACAGAGTTGGATGGAACAGTAATCGTTATCGACACAATAGAATACACAATGCCTTACTACATGAGACCAAGAACTAAAAAAGCAAAAGTGAGAGACTGGAAATTACCGCACAAATGCTACGGCTACTACACAGACAGATCATGTTTAGCAATGGAAGAAAAAGACTTAAAAGAATCAGAAGAAAAAGACTCCTACTACAGATGGAGAGCAAACTTCGTATCATTAATAAAAGAAACATTCAAATAAGGAGAGACATATGAAAAATATAAACAAATTTTATACAGCATTAATCACAATGACTTTTGGTTTTTCATTGATAAGCAATGTTGGAGCAGACGATCTTGATTTATTCCTTTCAGATAATAGTGATTCTGGCGATAACAGCTTTTATAAGGATGATGGTAGTTTAGTAATTATAAGAGGCGCTAAAGACTCCGGCCTTATTGTTAGGGGTACTGATGAAGGAACTGAGACTGAATACTATGTAATTCCTAAAGATGATGGAAGCAAAACCTTTATTTATGATGAAGGTTTAACAGTTTGTGATAGCAATGGTTGCTATTAAAAGGAGATAAAAATGACTAAAGATGAAAAAGATAAAATAATGAAACAGCTTTTAGCTGACGCTGGATATGACTATGAGCCAAAACCAAGAAAAGATGGAGATGAAATTTGGACTCCGTGTGGCCAGGATATTCCTAAAGAGCCAAAACTAATGTCTAAAGAAACTAAAGACAACCTTTTAAAATCAAAAAAGAAGTGAAAGACTAAAGGGTTCTTTTAGTCGAAGAATAAAAAACAAGTAACCTTTCTCCTCCTCTGCCTACCTTTTAAATAAGAAAGATAATTCTAATTTAGGAGAAAATTATGAGAGAGATAAACACCCCTAAGCTCCCATCTAAATGGCATCGTAAAGATACTGGCTTTTGTAATTCACCCAGGATTTTTTTAGAGAAGGCCTACAAAATTGATCTACCAATTTATGGTGGATGGGGATATTCAATAGAGGACTGTGTTGTTATAGATAAGTATGATGCATCTGTTGATCCTTCAGTACCTTTCAAGGGAGTTCCTTTTGAATATCTTTTTGCTGAAAAAAGAATTTACGCAGAAATGATAAATTTTAAAGATGAAAAAAATTGGTCAAGCGGCATTCGCTGGCAATTACTTTTACAAACACTCGAAGCAATTAATGGACGTACATACGATGTTCTTAATTTTGAGGTGACTGCATTTCCAGACAAAGATTGGGATTATTTAGGAAATGATTGGGAAAAGAATAATGGATTTGTTGGTAACCCTGAAGGGCGAAAGAAACATTTGGAAGAAAATGTTAAAAGAAAATTTTTCTACAATACTCAGTTTTGGTTCGATATAACTAGTTTCCACGATGCAGCGGGGGACGGTGAAAGCGGAACTATAGCAGCTTATCGACCTGGTCAAGGTCAAGGGCAATATCCAAAAGAATCAGACTCTTTTGATTTAGCTACTTTTCAACCTGATCCAGTAGAAAAAATTCTAGATGAATTAAATATCTTAGAAAATAAGTAACCTTTCCAATCAGAATCCTACCTTTTAAACATGAACATTAAATACTTAGGAGAATAATTATGAAAATGAATGAAAATTATGAAGTAAATAGAAAAGCAAAAGAGGCAACAAAGAGTGTAACGATGGATGTTCCGATCAGCGAGATGAACCTGATGTTGAAACTCGAAGTTGCTAGAGAAGTAGTGCGAGATCTTTCAACCCAAATCAACCATTGGTTAGTTGCGAAACCCCTTGAGAAGAAGGAATTACAAGAGCGCATGCAGTCTCTATGGAGCACTTTGGAAGTTATGGAGCATTGCGAATATCTTTTCAAAGAAGATGAAAATGAGTCTGCAGATCAGGGCTCTTGAGTAGCCTGATTTAATTTTCAGAATAATGCTAAACTTATTCGCTATGACAATTACACCTGACCAATTCAAAGAGATTATGCGCTTGTTTGATGCTGGAGATTTCGAGTCAAGGAAAGAGGCAGTCTCAATGTTATATGAAGGCTTTAGTCGCCACTACTTAATAGTGATTAAGCGTGACTTCATGTACAACAAATACGACGATGCAATGGCTGAAGAGGTCCTGCAGGATGTCTTTTTAAGTTTACTTTCAAAACAAACTAAACCTTCCTCAGCATTTGCTATCAGTGCCTGGTTAAAAAGCTATGTGTTCAACGTAACTAGAGACCGCATGAAAAAAAGTGGTTTTGAGGTACTTCCAGATGATCCAGATCTAGGTAGCGATATTCCTTCAAACCCAGGTGACTCTACGATGATAGAAAAGTGTATGGAAGAAGTCATTAAAGAGTGTGGTAAGGATGATCCTGAAGGTGCAGAACTTTTCAGTAAAGTAAAGGTGGAGGGTTACGCTTACAGTGAGCTGACAAATATTTATGGAAAAACGGTTTCAAATTTAAAAAAGATCGTGTCTGAATTTAATACGATGCTCAAGGAGCTTATTCAACCTTGTTTAGAGAGGGCGAAATAATGGCTACTCGAAAAATAAACGAAGATGTATTAATTAAAAAAGTATTTAAGAAAGTAAATAAAGATCTAGGTGTAGCTGCTAATACACCAGCATCAAAGATGAAATCCTTTAATGAAAAATTAAAGGCAGCCCCAACACCTTTTTTATATCGTATTAAGGACGTTTGGAAAGCTTTTGCAGCCTTGATGGCAGGATTCTTTACAGTTGGTTTTATCATTGCAAGGCTCACGATACCTACCGAGGCAGTTTTACAAACAGCTGCAGTCTCTCCTGATATCTATGATTTTAATACCTTTGATAGCGATGGAGACGGCGAGTGGACATTAGCAGAAACGCAAGTTGCAAAAGAGGCTTTAGCTATTCAACAATTTGAATATGCGGATAAGAACCAGGATGCAAAGCTGAGTTTTGAAGAATCAAGACAAGCAGTTAACGGTATATCACAAGGTCAATTTATTGCGCTTGATGAAGATGGGGATGGACTTCATTCTTTTGAAGAAATAGATCAAGATATTGCTTATATGGATTACCAACAATTTAATCAACTTGATTTAAATCAAGATGGAAGATTAAGTTATGCAGAAGCTCAGAGGATGTTTATCATTATTGTCATTGAAAGCTAGATATGAAAAAACTACTACTAATATTACTTTTAATGCCAAGCCTTCTTTTAGCAGAAAGCAAATGTAACTATGAGTTGCTTGTAGATAACTACCCTGACTTGTATAAGAAGATTGTTAAAAAAACAAATAAAGTGGTTAAGTTATTTACCTTCTGTGCTGATGAAAAATACTATCTCTTAAATCTAGATCAGTTTTCAGAATTGAATGAAGGTAAAGGGCTTCCAGCCGCTATGATATATGATTTACATAGATATTTGCTCGAGGAATATAAAGCAAATAGTTATGCAAGAACTGCTTTAACAGTTGGTAAAGATAATGATCTTGCAATAGATACTTTTATTATTAATAAAGGTGATGGGGCTTTCGGAATTAGTCAAAATATCAAAATTGATAATAATTCAAAAGAAAGAATTATATTTGGGGATTCAAAAACATCAAACTCAGAAAATATTAAAAAAAGTGTTTGGGGTGGCTTATTCAGGGAAACTGAATTTAAGCTAACGCCTGAGCAAACTCAATTTTTAAGCAAGTTTAAAGCAGTAGTTGATGAAACAGATTTTCAAGAATTAAATAAGTAACCTTCCCCTAATTCATTCTACTTTTCTAATAAGAGGCTAAATAAGGCCTTAAATTGGAGGAAATGATGATGAAATTTGATGATTTAAAAACTATACATAGAAATAACCGTGAGAATTTTAAAGAAGAATTCTCAACACGTATCCATAGGTCCTTAAGCTGGATTAAAAGAGCTGAAATGGAGTCTGAGGATAGTGATGCGAGCTTTATCTTCCTATGGATCGCTTTCAATGCTGCTTATACATCTGAAAGATCTTCTGAAGAAGGTATTTTCGATAAAAGCTTAATGACAAGCTATTTCCAAAAGTTAGTGAAACATGGAAAGAAAGAAATCCATGAGCTGATTACTAATGGTCATCGTGAAATCATCATCGATATCCTTGAGAACGAATATCTGATCAATCCTTTTTGGAACAATAAAAAGGGTGAAGATTTTTGGAAGTACATCCGTACAAAAGAGAAGCGTGATGTAGAAAATCTGATGGATTATGAAGATTGTATTGGTCAAATTCTCACCATCATCTTCAACCGTTTCTATGTATTACGTAATCAAGTTATGCACGGTGGTGCGACGTGGAACAGTTCAGTGAACAGGAACCAGGTAAATGACTGTAATTCTTTAATGAAAGTCTTAGTACCTTTATTTACTGAGATTATGCTCAATAATCCAGATGAAGAATGGGGAGCTTTACCATTCCCAGTTAAGGCTGAGGTTTAAGCTTATGAAAAAAACTGTTATCAAGTTAAGCATAAGTGTTGCGATGATTATTTTCATGAACTTTGGTCTTGCAGGTGATAATCCTTTTAGAGATGGATATCATCAAGATACCAATCCATTTGGCGATGGGTATATCCAAAACGATAATCCATTTGCAGATGGTTATGTTCAAGATAGTAATCCATTTGCTGATGGATATGTGCAAGATACGAACCCATATGGGGAAGGTTATATTCAAGACTCCAATCCCTTTAGAGAAGGATATGTTCAAGATAAAGGAATTTTTGAGAAAAATTTAAGATGAATATTAGTTTATGATAGATATTTTTCAAACAAATAAAATTGATATGACCAATGAAGCTTTTAAATTTATTGATCTTTTTTCAGGTATTGGAGGAATGCGGATTCCTTTTGATGAGATTGGAGGTGAATGTGTATATAGCTCTGAGAATGATCAATACTCACAAAAAACATACGAGTCTTTTTTTGGAGAAAGGCCCGATGGTGATATCACACAGATAGACATTTCGACCATACCAAAATTTGATATTCTCTTAGCAGGTTTTCCTTGCCAGCCTTTTAGCCATGCTGGATTAAGAAAGGGTTTAGACGATAAACGGGGTAATCTATTTTTTAATATTAAGGAAATATTAAATAAGCACAAACCAAAAGCATTTCTTTTAGAAAATGTACCAGGTTTAAATACTCACGATAATCAAAGAACAATTAAAAAAATGCATAAAGAGCTCAGTGAGATTGGATATGAATTTGATTCAAAAATTTTAGCAGCTAAGGACTTTAATTTACCACAAAGAAGAAGAAGGCTTTATATGGTTGCTTTTAAGAATAAAAGGCTACAGAAAAAATTTATGTTCCCTGAAATTCAAACCCTTACAAATAAATTTAAAAATATTATGGAAAAAAAACCAGATTCAAAATATACCATTTCAGATAAATTATGGATTGGACATCAGGAACGAAAGAAAAGAAATAAAAAGCGAGGAGTTGGTTTCGGCTATGCAATTTTTGATGAAAATTCTGAATTTGTTAATACTATTTCGGCTAGATATAACAAAGATGGCTCAGAGATTTTAATAGCTCAAAAAAAGAAGAATCCAAGAAAGTTAACTCCGCTGGAAGCTGCTCGACTACAAGGTTTTCCAGATAAAATAGTTAAGAGCGCATTAGATTCAGGTGTTTCTGAGGCACAACTATATAAACAATTCGGTAACGCGGTACCTATAAATGTTGTAAGAGCGATTTCAAAAAATATGATGAAGGTATTATTTAATAATGCAAAATAATGAATATATAGAATTACCACCCTCACCAAGCTCTTCCATTGGGGGTCTCCGAGAAATTGGTTACACAATAAATACTGCTATTGCTGACATTATTGATAATTCAATTACAGCTAAGGCAAAAAATATTTGGATAAATTTTAATTGGCAGGACGATAAGTCATATATCTCAATTTTGGATGATGGCATCGGTATGGATCAAGAAGTTTTAAAGATGGCGATGAGACCCGGTTCAAAAAATCCTGATGATATTAGATCACCAAACGATCTTGGAAGATTCTCTTTAGGCCTCAAAACAGCCTCATGGTCGCAAGCAGATAAGTTATATGTTTGGTCAAAAACTAAAGAGAGTGATATCAATTCTTTAGGTTGGGATATTGAGGAAGTACAAGAAAAAGATAAATGGCTTGTTAAAACAAAATTACCTGAATCTTCTGAATTAGATTCTCTTAAATCGATTAATTCTGGCACATTAATTGAATGGCAAAATTTAAAACTTGTTACGCAAAGTGATACAAATGCAGAGCAAGCAAGTAAAGAGGAATTTTACGCAGTTGTAGAGGACGTAAAAAAATATATCAGTATGATATTCCATCGTTTTGTTGAAGGTAAAGCATCAAAAAACCAATATGAATATAAATTAAACTTATACGTAAATAATAATTTATTACATCCTTGGGACCCTTTCTTTGCAAGTGAAACTGTATTAAATCAAGTTACCCCTGAAGAAGAACTGCCTTTTAAAGATGATGTTATTTTTGTAAAGGGATATGTTTTACCTCATAAAGAATCTCTAACAGAAAAGGAATATGAATCTGCTGGTGGAAGGGAGGACTGGCTAAAACATCAAGGATTTTTTGTTTATAGGTCAGATAGGTTAATAGTGCCAGGGGATTGGTTAGGACTTGGGAGGGGAGGAAAAAAATGGCAGGACGAAGAGCAATACAGGTTGGCAAGAATTTGTATTGATATCCCAAATTCTATGGATAAAGACTGGTCGCTCGATTTAAAAAAGGCTCTTACTATTCCACCTCGTATGTTAAGAGAAAAATTAATGAGACACGCAGAGCAAGTAAGAGCGGATGCAAGGCAAGCATTTGTCAAAAGAGGTAAATATGGCCCTAAACCAAAAAGAGAGTATTTTGATAATGTTAGAGTTTGGAGCAATAAAAAAAGAAATGAAAAAACAATTTATAGAATAAATTTTGATCATCCAAGTATTAAAGAATTTCAAAAATCAATTGGTCCCAATGTAAAAGACTTCAAAAATATCATTAGGCTGATTGAAGAATGTGTACCAGTTCAACAAATGTGGATTGATTCAGCTGAAGGTGATATAGCTGTTCCTTTTGATGGAGTTGAAGAGGAATTAAAAGAACAAATAAAAGAGTTGTTTAATGTATTTATAAAAACAATGGATAGGAAAAAGGCTCTTGATAAGATTAAGATGAGTGAACCTTATAACCGCTACCCAGAAATAATAGAGGAGGTATTGGAAGATGAATGAAATAACACAACGTCTATATAAATTTGTTAGCACGGTTCTATCAGAGCAAAAAGACACTGGAGATACAATTACAGCTGAATATATTGTAGAGAAAATTAATGACTTTAAAAATCTTCCAAATTTAAAAAAAGATTGGGATAAGATTGAAATGGCTGAACTTCAAAAAAAGTTGGAAGCAAATTTTTCACATTCTCCAATTGATGCAATCAAGGGACTTGTAAATTCTGATGATCATGAACCATGGCTAGAAAACAAGAAAGGTAAAATAGATTGGGCCTTTTGGGAGCGATTCAAACAATTTAAGCTTAACCAAGGTGCGATAGGTAAAGCAGGTATCGATATTATTGATGATCTGAGTGAAAAAGTATTAGGTAGTCTAGAGGATCCTTCTAGACCTGGCCCATGGAGCACAAAGGGTTTGGTGATGGGACATGTTCAATCTGGTAAGACTGGGTCCTATACAGGCTTAATAAATAAAGCGGCGGATGCAGGCTATAAGATCATCATAGTATTAGCGGGTCTTCACAATAACTTAAGAGCTCAGACACAAGTTGATATTGATGAAGGGTTCTTAGGTAGGAATTCTGAAAGTAGAAGAATAACGGGAGTTGGTCATCTTAATAAAAGTTTAGTTGCATACTCTTTCACTACTCAAGAAGAAAAGGGTGATTTTAGAAAACAGTTTGCTAAAAGTCTCAATGTAGACCCTAAAAGTGGTCAAATCATGACATTTATTATTAAGAAAAATGTCACCCCGTTAAAAAATTTATTTTATTGGTTAGAAAGTTATGCGCCCAATAAAGATGAAATTGATGGGACTGCAAAATACTGTGATGGAGAAGAGAAAAAATTTAAAAGATACTACTCAGAACAACCAATTTTAATAATCGATGATGAATCTGATCAAGCAAGTATAGACACAAAAAAACAATTAATTTCTTTAGACGGTGAGTCTGACCCCGAACACAACCCCACTAAAATTAATTGTTATATTAGGGCTTTGCTATCTTTGTTTAGAAAATCAGCATATGTTGGTTTTACTGCTACTCCATTTGCAAACGTACTTATAAATAAAGGTACATATCAAAAAGAACTTGGTGCCGATCTTTTTCCATCAAATTTTATTTATAACCTGTCTATTCCTGAAGTTTATTATGGCGCTGAAAAAATATTTGGCCTAAGGAGAGATTTTACAGTTGGAATTGAAGAACAAGAGGAGCTACCATTATTCGAAGAAGTGATTGATCATATTGATGATGAAACTGAAGAGGGCACTATTGGATGGATGCCACCCAAGGTCAAAGCAGAACATTTTCCATATTATAAAGGAGATGACAGGGTACCACCTTCACTAGAAATGGCAATCAAGGAGTTCGTACTTTCTTGCACAGTAAGACATATCAGAGAGGGTTTTTCAATATTTAATTCAATGTTAGTGCATGTGACTCGTTTAAAAGATATTCAGGGTCGCGTTACACATCAAGTCAAAAAGTCATTAAAGAATATTATAAATTCAATAAAAAATGATAAAGAAGACCAAGGAATTTTTAGGGAATTAGAAACCTTATGGAGAGAGAGTTTTGTCCCAAAAAATAAGGCATTTAAAAGAGAAGATTTGCCTATGCCAGAATGGAGTGAGATAAAAAAAGAGTTACTTCAAACGGTTGAAAAAATTAAAGTAAGAGAAATCAATGGACGAGCGAAAGAAGCATTAGAGTATAAGGAGAATGAAAAACAAGGCTGGAGTGTAATTGCAATTGGAGGCGCAAAGCTATCTAGAGGCTTAGTTCTTCAGGGCTTGACCGTAAGTTATTTCATCAGAACATCAGATATGTACGACACATTAATGCAAATGGGTCGATGGTTCGGATATAAACATAATTATATAGATGTATGTAGATTGTATATAACACATGAATTAAAAATGGATTATCAGTCAATTACAAATGCATCCGCTGAACTTAGGAGCGATTTTGATTATATGGAAACAATTGGTGCTAACCCTGACAGGTGGGGGATGAAAGTTAGATCTCATCCAGGCTTGTTGGTTACAGCTAAAACAAAATCAAGGTCTGCTGAAGAACGTAAAATGTCTTTTGAGGGCCAAGCTACTCAAACAATAATTTTTGATCCAAGTAAAGCAATTAATGAAAGTAATAAAAATGCAGTAATCTCTTTGATAGAAAAAACTGGAAATGCATTGGATACTGCTGAAAAGGCTAGGTTTGGAGGATTTATATGGAAAGGGCTTAGTCATGAAAATATTATTGAATTTTTAAACGACTATAAAACACATCCAGATGCAGGAAAAGTAAATTCAGAAAATATTAAACAATATATTAACGCTCAGAGTAAACAGAATGAGCTAATGGATTGGTGTGTACTTATACCTTCAGTGACCAATAAAACTGAAAAAAATAAAGATTTTAGTAATTATTTCTGGGGAGATTTAACAATTAATGGTGTATCAAGAAGCAATGTGAATGCGAATAAAGATCCAAATAAAATAATTATAAAAGCATTAATTAGTCCCTCTGATGAATCTGCAGATTTAGATCAAGACACATATGAAGCCGCTTTAAGTGAATATCAATCAATATGGAAAGCAGAGTCTAAAAATAAATCAAAAAACATACCAAAAATCCCACAGGGTCGGTATATAAGAAAAAATCGAAATAAAAATTCAGGTCTTTTAATTATCTATCCAATAAGTATTGAGGGTATAAATTATCCAGTGGTTGGGATGGGATTAAGCTTCCCAGAGAGTAATACAGCTCAATCTGTATCATATGTTGTGCCTTCATATCAACAAGAGGAATTATTTGTTTAGGCTATTTATTATGAAAGACTTCCTTAAAAAAACATATCAATCAATTCTTTTTGAAAAAAAAGTTGATACTGAAAAGCTTCAGAGGCGAATTGATAACAAAGATATGACAACAAAAATTCCTTGCTATTTAGGAGTTTATTCAGCTAATAACTTACCTTATTTATCAATAGAAATTTCACAAGAGCAACTTAAACAATTAAAAGAGGAAAAAACTGTTGGTATAGAAACAAAATTTATCAAAATAAATAAACAACATTTTTTTCACATAAACCTGCTAGAGAAAATATATATTAATAATTATTTCTATTTGCTTTCAGACCTGATTGAAATATTTACTCTTAATCTTAGTGAAGATGCAGAATTAATAAGGTTTAAAAAGAAACTTGACTCCTGGATCACTTTTTTTAAAAAAAATAAAAATAAAAGACTATCCAAGGAAGAGGTTATTGGGTTATTTGGTGAGCTCATTTTTCTTGAGAAAATTTTAGACTTTACGGAAGATAATGATTTTATTTGGAGCTGGAAAGGTCCTTTTGGCGACTCCCAAGACTTTATAAGAAATAATAAGTATATTGAAATCAAAACTTCAACAAGCCAATCAAATAAGAATGTTCATATATCAAGTGAATTTCAATTAGATTCAGAAGGAAAGGATTTTCTATATTTGGCAAATATATTAATTGAGGAAAGTGAATCTGGACGATCCTTAAAACAAATAATCGGAGATGTTAAAAAAAGACTCAATTCTGAACAACAAAATTTCTTTAAAGATTTGCTAGCTGCCATAAAAGTAGATGAAAAAAAGTTATCTGAATATAAGGAAAAGTATTCTTTAAAGAAGATTAATATTTATGAAATCAAAGATGAATTTCCTGTAATCGCTAATTCACAAATTGATGGAGCACTTTCGAATATTGAATACGAAGTAGATTTAGGGTTACAAGATGAATATTTTATTAATCTCGCACAGGCTTTAAAGGACTTTACCAAATGAAAATAGAGGATTTTTATGACCAAGTTAAGAATGAAATTATTGATGAAACCTTACAGGATAATTTGGACGGAGCCTTTAAAGAGAATGCATTCACATCAATTATTACAGAAGACTTAGCTTCAGCTGGACTTCTTGACTCACCAGCACTTTGTTTTCATGAGTTTTCCAATGGCAATCTCATAGGAAAAATAAACGGATATGCTATCCCTGAAGATGAGTCATCAATTGATTTAATTATTTCGGATTATTATGAGAATGATGAAATAGTTAAAATAAATCAATCTGATGTAGAGAAAAGATTAAATCAAGCAATGCGTTTTTTTGAGCTGGCAAATTCGGATAATGCATTAGATTCAGTCGATATCAGTAGCGATGTCCATGGAATGCTTTTTGAGATTAAAAGCAAAATAGAAAGTGGCCTTACCAACATTAGAATTCACCTTATAACAAATGCGTTAAATGTTGCGCGTAATTATAAAATTGAAAAGGAAATTAAAGGTCACCAAGTTTTATTTGATGTATTTGATTTAGAGCGATTTAGAAGATTTAGAGAAAGTGGTGCAACGCAAGAAAAGATTGAAATAAATCTATTAGATTTTAATAATGGAAAGGGGATACCATGTGCCTCATTTGTCCATGATGATTATTATGACACTGCGCTGGTAATATTACCTGGAGAGCTTTTATACAAGTTATATGATGACTTTGGAAGTCGGTTACTTGAGTTAAATGTTAGAGCTTATCTTCAGGCAAGAGGAAAGGTTAATAAAGGCATTTTGCAAACCCTAATCAACGAACCAGAAAAATTCCTTACTTATAATAATGGAATCACAATGGTTGCTGAAAAGATTGAATTTAATGAAGACAGAACTGAAATAATAAAGTTATTAGGAATGCAGATAGTGAATGGCGGACAGACAACTGCATCAATTCATAGAGCAAAAAAAGATAATAATTCCAGCTTAGATCTTGTAAAAGTTCAAGCTAAAATTACGATGGTTCCTGAAAATCATTTTGAAAAAGTTGTGCCATTGATATCTAAATATTCAAATACTCAAAATAAAGTAAATGAAGTGGATCTTAATGCTAATCATCCTTTCCATCAGGCAGTAGAGAGGATATCAAGAAAAGTATATACACCAGATCAAACTTCTAAGTGGTTCTATGAGCGCTCAAGAGGAAGCTACCAGACAGAAAAATTCAAAGCAAAGACGCCTGCGCAGAAAAATAAATTCAATAAAGAGTACCCAGTCAATCAGAAGATTTCAAAGGAAGACGCTGCAAAATATTACAATATGTGGAATGAGCTACCTCACTTTGTAAGTAGAGGTGGGCAAAAAAACTTTGTACGCTTTATGAATGATCTTTCCAGTGATATAAAAAAAGATTGGGAGATGCCTAAAGAAGATTTTCAAGATCTCGTAGCGAAAGCAATTCTTTATAAACAAACTCAATCTATTGCAAGACAAAAAGAAATACCGGCATTTAGAGTGAATGTTGTTAATTACACAACTTCACTCTTGATTTATAAAACGGCAAAGCGAATGAACCTTCAAAATATATGGAATGCTCAGGCATTAAGCAATGATATAGAAAACATTCTTAATAATTGGATTCCAAAGGTATATAAAATCCTACTCGATATTGCGGATGGAAAAAATCCCGGAGAAGTCTTTAAAAAGAAAGAATGTTGGGAAAAATTACAGGAGTTAACGAGAGACTGGGATATTAATTCTCTTGATAAGAAAAACCTAAAAACCACAGCAAGCAATGAAAATCTGAGTGTGGAAGCTGACAATGATATTGCAAGATGTATGGAAATTAGCCCAGAGTTATGGTCAAAGCTGGCACAATGGGGTGAGCAGACGGGTAAGCTTCATTACAGCCAAACTGGGATTGCAATGACTTTGTTTAGGATGGCAAGTTCTAATTGGTCTAAACCACCATCAGAAAAGCAAGCAAAATCTGGAATGAAAATTGTAGATACATTCAAAGAATATGAAAAAGAACAATCTAATTAATAAATGAAGATAGATAATTTACATATTGAAAAGGATTATAAAAATACAGGTAATTGGAAGAATGCCGATGATGAGTTTAATAAATTTTTTAGATTTAAGGATGGAAAAGGCATTAAAAATATGGGGGGTTTTCGGCTTAAAAGTAAAATCGATATTTCTAATGCTAACCATATAGATTTTGCCTTTTGTGTAGTCGTTACAAATTTTAAAGATAAAGAATGGCCGGATTTGATAGATAAAGAATCAGGAACTTTTGTTTATTATGGAGACAATAAAATTCCAGGAAATCCTATTGACCAAACGCCTTTAGGAGGAAATAAATTTCTGGAAAAAATTTTTAATGATTTACACGAAGATCGACGGAAGCTTATCCCTCCTGTGTTGTGTTTTGAATCACTTAAAATTGGAGATAAAGCTTTTATGAAATTTCTAGGGCTTGCTGCTCCTGGGGGTAATAAATTATCAGCTGAAGAAGATTTAACTGGTATATGGAAGCTTAAAGATGGAAACAGATTTCAAAATTATAGATCTATTTTTACAATTCTCGATGAGGCTAAAGTAAATAAGTTATGGTTGGAAGACATAGTTAGTGGACTCCTACCGATTGATTCAGTCCATTGTCCTAAGAGATGGAAAGAGTGGGTTAATACTGGGCTTTATAGAGCTTTAGAGGCAAAAAAAGAGATTTCTATTAGGTTAGATAAAGATCAAAAGCCAATCAATAATGAGGAAGAATTAAATTTAAATTTATTAAAAAATGAATTAAACGATAGAGAGTTTGAGTTTGCGGCTCTAGAAATTGTTAAATATTTAAGTCCAAACTTCAAAGACCTCACGGTTACGCCAAAAGCAAAAGATCAAGGACGCGATGTTATGGGGAAATATTACCTTGGACATTCAGACCATAAAGTTTCACTAGATGTTTCTGTAGAAGCAAAATTTTGGAAAGGTAATATAGGAGTTAAGCCTTTGATGAGGCTAATATCAAGATTGAAAGATAGTGATATTGGTATTTTTATTACTTCATCAAGTTTTTCAACGCAGATTCAAAAAGAAATTGCTGATGACGATAGACCGATTATATTAATTTGTGGAATTGATATTATTAGAATTTTAAAACGACAAGGTTTGTCAAATGAAAGTGACTTTAAAAATTGGATTGAATCTATTAAACAAAAAACTACTAGTTAAATTTTTAAGCTCTAAATACTGGGCACAATAACATCATACTTGACTAAATTCACACGCTAAAATACACTGATTAATACACATTAACTATTGATTAAAGTGTAACTAAAACAATAGGTTAGGGTAGTATTAGGGGATAGAGCATCCCCCTCCTAAGGGGAGGGTCGCACGTTCGAATCGTGCCGAGGGCACCACTACTATTTAATTCCTAATGAAGGTTTTTGACTCTAGAATCGATTAGTTACCAAGGTAAAGTTTCTTCTTTATGAAACAAACCTCCGCTTGGACCATCCTTGTCTAGTGTGGCCAAATACAATGAAGTTTCGTAACTATCTTTTACTTCCATGGGGGCATTTGGACCACCCAATTCTGTTTTTACCCATCCTGGATGTCCCGAATTAACTTTTATATTTGTATCTTTTAATTCTAATGCAAGATGAATTGTAAATGCATTAAGTGCTGTTTTCGAGGCGTTATATGCAAATTCTTTTGCCGGTGCAATCGGAGAATCCTTAGCTGAATGAAGTGTTAAAGAGCTCAAAATTGTTGAAACATTTACTATTCTTCCCGCTTCAGATTTTTTTATGAGCGGCAGTAAAGCTTGTGTAAGAGAGATGACAGAAAAAAGATTCGTTTGGAATGTTTCTTTTATGTCTTTATCTGAAACAGTTGTACTGTTAGTAACGAATAGTTTTCCTGTTAAAAGCACACCTGCATTATTTACTAAAATATCTAACTTGTTATATTTCTCTGAAATGTAATCATAAATCTTTTGAGGCGCTTCAAGATCTGCGGCATCATATTGAATTAAGTCAGCCTCAATCCCTTGGGCTGCTAATTCTTCTAAAGCCTTTTTACCCTTATCCATATCTCTTGAACCTAATATAACTTTTATACCTTGTTCAGCTAATTTTTTTGATGTCTCAAAACCAATCCCTCGATTTGCTCCACTTATAAATGCGACTTTTTCCATGAATGTTCCTTATTGATAGTTAACTTAAAATAATTTCAGATACTTCTTTAGG
>Ga0209634_1000620_pt1 | contig 27414 bp, 22 predicted proteins | sample LinPmetageLP40_FD_184043 | JGI IMG/M metagenome (GOLD analysis project Ga0209634, IMG submission 184043) | Marine viral communities from the Pacific Ocean - LP-40 (SPAdes) (version 2) | ecosystem: Environmental > Aquatic > Marine > Oceanic | place: Pacific Ocean | collected 2010-08-26 | reverse complement strand
TAGAAAAAGAAAATCATTCTTTCTATATGATTTTCTTTTTCTATTATTATTATTGTTATTTCTGCTATAAGTTGATTTTTTATTGTTAAAACGTTTATTATTATTTGAAGGCATTATTTAATAAATATTTATTTATATAATAATATAATATATTATATATTATATATATATTCAAATAAATAAAATTAATTACTTAATAATGTTCTAACATATCTATTTTTTCTTTCTAGTTGATTTTTTTTTGGATGATTTCTTTCTAGTTGATTTCTTTTTGGATGAGTTCTTTTTGGATGATTTCATTATATATATTTTATATTCATTAAGACTTTTATTATTGACAACACGTATACCATTAAATTCATATTTTTTGTGAGAGATGGCGTTCATTTTTTCATTATCTTCATAAACTAGACTTAAAATATATTTAATGTTAGGTTTATGTTTAGCAACACGTTCTAATAAAAGTTTCATAGCGTTTGAATAAACACCCTTACCTTGATATTTTTGATTGATATAAACAGATAAATAATAGTTTTTGAATTTGAGAAAGGTATGAAAACCAATAATACCAAGTAATTTATTATTTTCTACGATTTTGTAATAATAATTAGATCGTTCTTTGTCAAGTTGTCTTGCTTCTTTCTGACAATATTTAATAAAGTTTTTCATTTTTTTAAAATTCCATGTTTTTCCATCACCAACATATTTCATAACGCTGAATTGTGATGTTAATCTAGAAACATCTTTTAAATCTTTAAATGTAATATCTTGTAATTTTATCATAATTATATAGTAATTTAGTAATTTAATTTAGTATATCTGGTAATATCTAATATATAAAAATATATTATTTATTAAAAAAAGATTATGAAAAATAATAATAAATAATTAGTCTATTTCACTAACAAGAAAATCAGCATCTTCTGCCCCTTCTTCGTCAGATTCATATACTATAATACCATCTGTAAAATTAATATCCATAAAAGAATCAGGATTTTTTTCTTTATTATAAACTTCATTGTCATCTATATTATCTTTTTCTACAATGTTATTATCATATTCATCATCTTGTGTAATACCTAAAATATCTAATTCTTTTTCAAGATTATCATATTGAAGCATACCATGTTGTAATTTTGATAAAACCATATTACGATATTCTTCCATACCTTCTTGTGTTTTAAGAATTTGAAGGAATTTAAGATTACGCCTCTTATGTTTTTCATCAAAAATACCTCTTTCTTTTAAAATAAAACTATTTGTTAAATTATCAAAATGTTCTTGATTTTTAACAATATATTTAATAAATAATAAAATAAAACTACTTTTCGCATAAAATGTGTTTTTAGTTGGTTTTTTCTTTTCTTTAACAATATTAAAATCATCACCATCCATATATCCACCATCTTCATTATCATATTCTTTTAATTTCCGCATACTAGATTTTACTTTATTAAGAGACAAAGATGTAGTATTATCTGTTGTTTTATTATAATTATTTAATATCATAAGCAATGAGTGTATTAACAAATAATGAAATATAATAGACACATTTTCTGGTGTAATATAACTGTTTTTTTGTCCTTTAATATTTTTAAATACTTTTCTATAGAGAGTAACAATCTTATACATATCTTCAAATAATGTATTTTCATCTTTAAATGGATATAAATATTGGTATTGAACTCTAATATTTTCAATTCGTTTTACATATTTTATTTTAGAATGTTTAATTTGTAATATTGAATTAAGCAAAAAATCATAGTTTCTTTTAAGTTCTGTCTCTTTCTTTTTATATTTAAAATGATTTGCATTAATACTAGCAGAACCTTTTTCTAATTCTTGTTCATATAATTGATTGTAATCTCCTAATGATATAAGCGCCTTTGTTAAATTATTAACTTCATTTTTCTTATTTGTAATACCCTTGATTAAAGAAGAAATATCTTCATTTGTTTGTGTAATAAGTCTACCCCATACTGATATATTATTTTCTGTATTATTAGTTTGTATATTATCTTTAATAGACCCTATAATATTTTGAAATATAGATAATTTCTTATGGTCTTTAGAAACATCTAATATATAATCTAGTAAAACAACCGCATTTTCTTTAACATTAAAATCAATTACACTTTTACTCTCTATATCTTCTATATTATATTGTTTAGTAGACTTAGTAGATTTGGTACTATTAATATTAGTTATACTTTCATTTTCACCAGATTTAATAATATTTTTTTGATATACTATATAACGCAATTTATTAAATTCGTGTATGGAATATTTAGTATCTTCTATTGTTGATTTTAATTTATTAGAAAGAAGACAAATACCATAATTATTAAAAACGTGTTGTTTACCTTTATGTATACCTTCATCAATAAAAATTAAAAAGTAATTCATAATTTCTTCTTCATTCATATTAAAAGTAAGTGGTAATATTTTGATCTTTTTATTAATATTAAGTGTAGTTTCAATTTTGTGAATTAACATTTCTGTTTTATCATTCATATAAATTTTATTTTCATTCATACGAGACATTTCATCCATAATAGTAGCAATATCTTTATTTTTTTTTTTAAAATATGTGTAGTAATCTTCCACTGTATTTAATATATCAGTACAACAACTATTTGAAATTTGTGTAGATTTATAAAATTTATTCATTACATCTTCTTTATCAATGACTTTATTTATTAAAAAAACTATCTGATATGTCATATAAAATAAATTTTGACGACAAACATCATACATTTTTATATAGTTAGAACCCTTAATTTCTTTTAATTCACTTTTAAGTAGTTTTTTATCAGGTTTCCAATCTAAAGCAACTTTCATATGTGGAAGGAAATCTTTCCATAAATTATTTTCATATAAATCAAAATTAAGTACATTATAAATCCACTCTGCTTTATCATTAATTGCTTGATTGATTTTATTTTTAACAAATTCATCATTTTCAATAAAATAAAATAATCTATCAATAAAGATTTTTTCCATTCCTTTTTCTAAAAATTTATATTTTTGTCTTAAAGATAATTGTCTAAACATACATTGTATCATATTAATACCAGCATTTTCATTAACATCATTAATTAACGGAAACCCCATATAATTACTACTACAATAATTATTTTTAATAGTATATTCACCCCTAGATGTCTGTAAAATAATAAGAAATCTTGCAGCAATATCAACACATACTAATTTATTAAATTTAGTGATTACTAATGTGTGAATGTGTTTTATTTTTAAATCACCTCGTACTTTTCTATATTGAGCATAAAGTGCTTCCTTCTTTATAAATTCGTGGGTTTTAATAAAAAGTATCATTTCCTTTTCATCTTCATTTCTTACTTTAATATTTAAAAATTGTTTCATATAAACATAGAATTCCATTCTAAAATAAATATCAGAATCATATTTATTATCAACTTCTAATTGATGTAAATAATCATCAATTATATTAATTTTATTAATTCTATTATCATCTTCTTCCATAACTTCTCTTTTTCCTAATACTTTTCCTTGGTCTCCACGGCCAATATCAACTAAATCTAAAGTATCAGTAGAAGCTAAATATTCTCCACAAATTTTACAATTATATACTCCATTATTTTCTCTACCATAAATAATTACTATTTCGTTTATATCAATTTCTCCTTTAGTTTCTAATTGTTTAACTCCAAATAACCAATGTTTACATAATAAATTTTGGTTACAAATATTACAAACAGTATAATTTTGTTGATTTTTAATAAATTCTATTTTTTGATTTTTTTGATATTTCATATCACCATCTTTATTTTTTAGTATATCTTCATCGTCTTTTTCTAAATTATCAATATTAACTTCGTGTAAATTAAGTATATAGTCTGTGTTATGATATGTATTGAATAATATTTGGTGAAATTTATAAAGTTCTTCTGGTGTTGTATTGCGAATTTTTCCTATATAGTCTAACATATTATTATGAACACACGGCTTTTTTATTAAAAGATTTTTATTTAGTATTTCTGTATCAATCTTATATTTTTCAATTAAATCTTTAGTAATAGATGTTTGTCTTCTACTTTTATCTAAAATTGAAGTTCTTGTTTTTTTAATATCTTTTTCTAATAATATTTTTTCCGCTTCTAGTTTGTTATAATATTGTTTTTCGTCTTTTAAACTTTCAAGATAATCCTCTTTTTTTGTTATTTTTGATTGATTAATAGTAAGGTCTAACGATTGACATTTAAATGTTTCTTTATCTAATTCAAAAGAACAATTTGGTTTATCTAAATCAAAATTAAAATAATCGGAATATATAGAATGACACATATTTTTATTTTCATCATAATGATTTTGATCTAATTGTAATGTATGTTCTTTATTTTTTTCTTCTTCAATTAAATTTTTAAGATATTGTTTTGTTTCACCAATCCACATTTCTGTTCCATTTATATATGATCGTTTAAATACAAATGTATCTTTCTTTTTATTTTTTGATTCACCATCTTTAGCATCGCTTTCTTCCTCCAATATAGCAATATCACCTACTGTTATTAAATTATCTTCTCTATCTACAGCTTCTTTACCATTATCATTTTCTAAAGCTTCTCTACTATTATAACGTACAATTTTAACATTACCTAGACCAATACCATCACATTTATTTGAATTAGTAGCTTTATTTAAATCAGTACTTGTTGCTTTTAAGATTGATAATTCTTTTTCAGTTTGTTGAATATATCCGTCTAATTCTTGAATATAGTTATCAATATGTTGCTTTTCATAATATTCAATTAAAAGATTAGATGTTAAAAAATGAATACCTTCATCAACACCTTTAATCCACGAATAACGCACAAAGTCACTATCTATTTCTTGTTTATATTCAACATATTTTTTTCCACTTATTTTCATTAATTCTTCGATAATATTGTTTTTAATACTAAATTCTATAGATTTTTCTTTGCTATCATCTTTAGAACGTTTATTTTTTTTTAAGTCTTCAAAAAAATTAGTAATATAAGATGTCTCTTTTTCATATAATTTATTTTGTATGTTATCAATAGTATTTTTTTCTTCATAATTCAATTCCTTTCTAGAATATCCATAGAGATTTATTATTTCATATACTAAATTATTATTATTTGATTTTTTAATATCATCTATATAATAATCAATAATTTCGTCAAATGTAGGTATTATAGAATTAATAGATTGTAAAAATGATGCATTTGATGTAGATTTATCTTTTGTAAATAAATAAATAACAGTATTATTTGTATGTTTGAAAAAAAGTGATTTATTATCATTTTCAGAAATATTAATAGAATTAGATATTTCAATCACTTTTATTGTAGATTCTTCTAATGCTGTTGAATATATTTTTTCTATATCTATGTTATATTTACTATTACTATTCTTAATAGTATGTATTTTATTTAATGGTAATCTAACAAAACCTATAACATTAATATTTTCAGCTGTATTTTCATTAGGAGTAGGTTCATATACTTGTACGTTATTTAATAATTTTTCGTTTTTTGAAAATTTTGTTATTATATTTTTATTTTCATCATATAAAGGGACAAATTTAAATGTTTCTTGAAAACTAGTATTAAAATATGTAGAATCATTACTAGAATTAAATGATTGACATACAAATGGTTTAGCACAATAACTTATGGTCATAACATCTTTATTAACAACACTAGACACATATTTGTTTTTTAAAATATTATTATTATTTTTATGTTTAGAATCTATATCAGAAATGCTTATTTCTTTAATATCTTTATTAAGAGTACCTAATTTAATATTATAAATATTAAATTTATCGCCCCCGTTTGTTTCATTAAAATTAATATTGTGGTCTACTGGTTGTAATATTGTTCTCATTTGCGCATTGAATTTCTCATAATCATATATTTCATTTTCTTTTTTATTTTTATTATATTTCTTATATTCCATTAAATAATTGAATGAATTTAATTCATTATAAAAGTTTTCTAAATTTACAAATTGTTCATTATAATTATCACTATCATATTTTGTATTTTCATCAATATATATCTTTTTTTTATGAATAACTAATGGTATAAGTAAATTATTTTTTAAATTACCATTTGCATATTGATTTAATAATGGTCGGTATCGAATAGTATCATGTGTTGGATTTAATTCTAATTGTTGTTGTTTTTCATCATCTGATAATTTTGGTTTCATAATAATATTATTTTTAATATTCATAAAATTATTAACTTTTTTCTTTACAGAATTTATGACCAAATCATTATTTCTCAATAAAAATGGATATTGATTAATAAAGAGTTTATTTAATTCACTAATTTGAAGATTTTCATTATAAAATTTATCTTTCTCTTCTTTTTCTTGTATTATTTGTTTCTCTATAACTTCAACTACTTCAATTTCATCTTCATCAAATTCAAACTCTTCAAAATCAAATTCTTCCCCTTCAGTTTCTTGGTCAGTATCTAATTCAGAATTATTATTATCATTATTAGCTTGTTTATTAGTTTTAGTTTTAGTTTTAGATTTGGATTTGGATTTGGTTTTTTTGGATTTTGTAGATTTATTTGATTGTAAAAGATTAATCATTTTTCTATCATAATCATCAAAAGTGTCCTTAAGTGATGTTTGATTTTCTTCTGTTTCTTCTTTAAATAATTCATATTCGCGTCTTCTATTTTCTTCTTCTAAATCATATTCCTCCATTTCTTCTATAACTTCTATATCTTTTTTACTCTTACCACCCCCTTGCATTATTGCTGGGCATTGTTGGTGTTGTTGTTCTAATGTTGTTGGAGAATGATATTCATCATCATTATCATTATTTAAATCTATTAATTCGATATTAGTTTGTGTATTGTTATTCACATTATATTTCTTATATTCTTCTGTTTCTAATAATTTATCTAACTTTGGAGAATATTCTTTGAATTTATGTAAATCTGGTAATAAAACTGATTTTGTTTCTGGTTCAACTTTTACTATTTCACCATTATAATTTAATTCTGTTAATTTAGAAGATTTATTAAATATATCATATAATTTGTTATAAGTATCTTCATTTAACTGTTTTTCAGGCGAATGTTCCATACGCGATATACCACCAAAATTGGGTAACGATTTATCATTATAAAATAAATAATGGAAACTACTATCTTCTAAATTAGGAGATGGTTTTACTATCCAAACCCCAGTGGGTGTTTTTTCTATAATATAAGAAGTTTTTTCATTAAGATGATTTAGGGTTGAATCAAAAGGTGTGTGAAGTAAAAATGCGTTTTTTTCTTCTAGAGTGTTATTAAGATTAGTTTTTATGATTTCGTTTTTAGAAAGAGGTACATCTGTATTATAATGAGGAATACCATTTGGAAAAGCAAAAGTCATAATATCGCTTAAAAGTATTTTTTCTGTTTTATCCAGATTACGTGTTCTGTAATATTTAAGCAATTCTCTTTTTAATTTAGCACAATCTATATTTGTGTTGTCATTATTATTATTATTATTATTATTATTATTATTATTATTATTGTTATTTATTTCGTGATTAATATCATTTATAGTTCCTGTTTTAACTAGATTAGGAATTATATCTGTTTTACTAAATACTGGAAGATGGTCATCTTGTAATCTGAAAAAAAATAAATTATTGTTTAATTTTTTGATAAATACGCCATAATCTGTATCATTCTGTGGATTTCTAATTAATGAACCAATATTATGTGTGAATTCAGGTTTTGGTTTTAAATTTAAATTTACTATACGATGTGTCATTTTAATTATATTTGTTATGGTTTATTATCTTTTATAAAAATATAATATATTAAATTGTAATATATTATATTTATAAAAATATATTAAATGTAAAAAATATTAGAAATTAAAATAATAAAATTATTATATATATATATATATAATCTAATTAAAAATTCATCTATTATTTTATAATATCTAATGTCTAAAAAAAGTAAAAGTAAATCTAGTAAGAATAAAAGTAGGAATCAAAAAATAACAAAAAAGAAAAATTTTAGAAATAAAAATATACCCAATTTTGATATCAAAAATGGTCCATCATTCGCTACGCTACACATAATTTTAGAAAAAGATCAATCTGTTTTTGCGGAAGCTGGTTCTTATAATAGAATGAATGAAACAATAAAAATGCATACTGGTTCAAAAGGAGGTGTATTAAAAGGTTTACGAAGAGCATTTACTGATACAACTAGTATGTTTCTCAATACATTTACTGGAACAACTAGTTTAGGTAGCAAATTAGTACTTGCTTCTCATTTACCTGGAGATATATTACCTCTTATGATTTATCCTGGTCAAAAAATAATTACATCTAGTCATGCTTTTTTGAGTGCAACAAATAATATAGCACCACCAGATACTAGATTTAGAGGAAGAAATATTTTTTTAGGATCTAGCATATTTTTGTCTGTATTGCAAGTAGATAGTAGGTATGATAACCCTGGTATGATATGGTTAAAATCATATGGTCCTTATAAAAAAGTTACTTTAAAAAAAAATGAAGAACATTTAGTTGATGGTGGTTTATTTTTATGTTCAAATGGTAATATACAATATAATATTGTTAAACCAAGTCGAGAATCTTGGTTCCGTTCAGTAGCATTAAGTGGTGAGGGTTATTCTATGAAATTTCAAGGACCTTGTGAATTCTATATTTCTGGTAGAAATTTGGGAAAATTTATTTCATTTATAGAAGATAAAGCACGAAGCGTATGTACTAAATAAAATATTATTATAATTATAATTATAATAATATTTATATTGTATCATTTCAATTATATTTTTTATCTTTTGTTATTTTTTTATAAAAATTCAAAAATAAATAAATATTACTACAAAAATATATTATATGAATTTGTAATATGTTAAATGTAAAAAATATATTAAATGTAAAAAATATTAGAAAAATAAAAATAAAATAATTATTAATTTGTCTGAAGTGCTTCAATATTTTTTTTTTGTGCTTCAGTTATTTTAGTTAATTTAATAATAGTATTAGTAGAAGTAGGAGTAGTATTTTCTTCTAGATCTGTTATTACAAAAAAAATTGGACCACCTCTAAGAAGCTTACTTTCTACTATACTTGTGTCTTTATAAATTTTGTTCATAATATGTATATTTTTACCTCTATATTTTTTAATTGCATAATATTCTTTTTCACCACCAGAAAAATTATAATCTTCCATTACAACATAATTTTCATCTATTCTGGAAGTATTATTTAATTGTAAATTATATTTTTTCACGAAATTATGTCCTTTACTAGTTTGTGAAATTTTTAAGAAGATTAAATTACCTTTAATATATAGTCCATTATTATTATTATTAGTATATGTTTGAACCTGAATATCTTCAAGTTCACCCCCTTTTCCAATCCATTTTTTTGATTTTGTTTTTCTTTTTACAGATTTACGTTTATTCTTTTTGGTGGATTTTCTCTTTACAGTTAATTTCTTATGAAGTTTTGGTTTTTTTTTATTTTGACTCTTATTAGCTTTTACGTTTCGTCTCTTTGATGATTTAGACATTTGTAATTTATATTTAATTAATATTATATATTTATATTATATATAAATATATAATATTAATTAAATATAAAAATAGTTATTTATTAAATACAAATTATGATTTCTTTTGGAAGTAGTAATAGTAAAGCTAATAGTGAAAGAATGGATTTATATTCTGAATGTTTAAAGGGCATTATTGAATTATTAGAAGATATTATTGATGATCCTAGTGAAGACAAAATAAAAGAACTAGACTTACCTTCTATAATAAAACAATTAGATTTTGAAATAAAATCTGAAGATGATAAATCATATTTTAAATCTAAAAATGCTAAATATAAAAAATGTTTAAATCAAAGTAAGAATATTGTAAAAACTATTAATTCACAAGGAATATCTATTGATTTAGATTATGTACAAAAAAAACTAGATGAAAAAAAGAAAGAGAAAAAAAAAATGGCAATACCCTTTATTATAATAGGAGTTGTTTTTTTAATATGTTTAATAATAAGTATATTTTTAATAAAGAAATATGGGTTTTTTTATAATCATTTATGGAAAATGATTAATAGGAAACAAAAAAAATAAAAAGAAGAATATTATATTTATTGTTCTTTGTTACGATCTGCTAATTTCTTTTGAAGACGTTCTCTTGCGTTTTGACCTCTCATATTGTTTTTTACACGATTTGCTTGTGGGGAGTTAGCACCAAACATTTGTGATGCTTGTTGTTGAATTTCTTCACTAGAAACACCAGCATCTTCTAAATTACCCATCATTTTAGAAGTTTGACTTAAAATGTCTTTTTGATTAACTTTTCCACTTTTTACATCACTTTCCAGTTTACTTCCAAATTTACTGATAAGATTCATAAATTTTGCTGGATTATCTCCTTTCATAAAATTACCAAGAGTTTTACCAATATCTGGAACACCATTTTCATTTTCTGTTTCTATCTCATCAAAATTAAAAGTATTTGCCATTTCACTCGCTAAATCACTAAATAATGATCCTCCTAACATATCATTAATTGGATTACTAGAAGATTTTTCTGATTTATTACCAGACGGTTCTGTATTATCATCGTCATAATTCTCATTATTGGTATTATCATCATCTCCTTCATCTACATTTTGTATTTGTTCTTGCAGTTTAGATAAGTCAACATCTTTAAGACTTTCTGATAATGATTGAGCCATTTTCATAATTCCACCAAGACCTTCACCTAAACCACCAAGGTCTAATCCTCCTTTACCACCGCCACCCAATCCCTTACCTAATTTAGTTAAATCTCCTAATCCTTTAAGAAGACTACCAAATCCAGATGTTTCTTCTTTTTCCTCTTTTTCTTCTTTTTCAAGAGTTTTATCTAATGGGTCAGGTGCTTCAATAGTTCCACCAACTCTTTCTAACATAGATACTATTTCACTCTTATTAGGAACACATTTTCTACCCAATAAAACAAGAAGTTGTAAATATTTCCAAACAGCTTGTTTATTATTATCATTAGAGTCGCTAGAATTCCATAAATCGTGGAAATTCACACCTTCTATTAAATATAATACCTTATTATCAAATAATGTCACATCTTTTTTGGCGATTGAGAATAAATGTTGATTTGCTTTTGTCATAAAATATTTGACATATAGATCATTTTTATCATCAGTACCTTCTAATATAGCTCGGTAGTTTTCCAAAATCATAGATTTTGTATATGGAAAATAAGATATAATTTCATTTAGAAATTGTTTTATATAATAATTAAAATAATCAATATATGTTTTATCCATTTTGATTTATTAGAAATTAGAAATGAAAGATTAGAATAATAATTAAAAATTTAATTTAATTTAATTTATTATTACTATAAGAAAAATAAAAAAAGATTATTACGCATAATTAAACTCTCATTTGTCCTATTGCTTTAGGCATATCAGACCCTCTTTGTTGTATCATTTGTTCATATGCTTTATCTATTAATGCTCCTTTACTAGATTTTTGTTCTGAAATAATATTAGGATTTTGTTGTTGTGTTTGTTGTTCTAGTTGTGATTGTGATTGGTCTGTATTACCTCCTAAGAATGAATAAGAATGTTCTATTGTTTGATTACCTTCTAAAAAAGAATAATTATCAGAATAACTTCCACCCATTTCTTTATTAAAATATCCAGAAATATTATCATCATTAGAAGTTTGTGGTTGTATGTTTTGAGGTGTTTGAGATTGTTGTTGTTGTTGTGGTTGTTGTTGTTGTTGTGGTTGTTGTTGTGTGTATTGAGGTGGTTGTTGTGGTGATTGATTATTTGCTGGATTTTTGTTGATTTTAATATTTATATAATGAAATAACCCTTCGTCAATTAATACTCTCTTTTGAGCAACTATATATAATGTAGGAACACTTTCTATAAAATCTGGTAATTGAACATCATTTGAATCAACACAACATAATTCAAAATGTTCTAACATATTATTTGTACTTAACATATCTAACAATTTTTTAGAATGTTGACAATAATTACTATAAAATATAAAATCTTTACTCATTATTTAATACTTTTTTTTATTAAAAAAATTTAATTAAAATATTTATTAAAATTAAAATTATATTTATAGTTTTTAATTAAATTTATTTTATATTTTTAACGACATATTTAAAATATATTTAAAAAGATTTTAGATACATATTTATAAAATTATATAAAAAAACTTAAAACATAAAATTGAATTTAAAAAAGTTTTAATTTTATTATATAATTCTATATAGTTATTAAAATATAAGTTATTATTAATAAAATATTAAATATCAAAGATGTCTACAAAATATATTTCTTCTATAGATTATCCATATACTAAAACATGGGATAAAAATAATACAAATGTTCAGATTGGTATTACTGCTTTAAGTATTAGTATGATTAACGCAATTAGAAGAACAATTATATCACAAACTAAATCATTTGGATTTAGAACAGAACCATATGAAAAAAATGATGTAAATATTATTACAAATGATACTGCTCTTAATAATCAAATTATTTGTCATAGAATAGGTATGATTCCTATTCATATTCCAAATATTAATTTTAAAATAGATGATTATGAGTTTATTATTGATGTAAGTAATGAAAGTAATTTCCCTAAATCCGTTACTAGTAAAGATTTTAAAATATTACAAATTAGTACTAACAAATATTTATCTGAAAAAGAAGTTGAAAATATATTTCCCAAAGATCCAATAAGTGGAGATTACATTACAATTACAAAATTAAAACCAAGTTATAATATTATTAATTATAAATTAGACAGTTATAAAGAAGAATTGCTCAATACTAAAGGTAGGAAATTTAAGTTTTACCTTAAAGCAAAGGCTGTATTAAGCCAAGGTGATGAAAATAGTAGATTTAGTCCCGTTACTAGCATTTCATATTCATACAAAGTTGATGAAGAAAAAGCAAAAAAAGCAGAAATAGAATATATTAAAAACGAACTAGGAGATATGAAGGAACAGAAATTAACTCCTAAAACAAATGAACAATTATCACGATATTTTAATACAACATTAAAGGAAAGATATTATTATGAAAATGATAATGGGGAACCAACTCATTTTGTATTTAATTTAGAAAGTGTTGGTGTAATACCGCCCTTAGTTATATTTCATAGAGGTATTCAATCATTGATTGATAAAGTTAAAAGTTTTCTTATTAATGTTAAATCATATAATGGTAATATTATTAAATTTAGTCCGTCATCTAATATACCTGATGGATTTCAAATTATTGTTATTAATGAAAATGATACATTAGGTAATATTATTCAAGAATCATTCTTTAATAAATTTTGTGATACTGAAGAACCAGTATTAGACTATATTGGTTATAAGAGAATTCATCCATTGGAAGAAAAAATAATTATTAATATGAAATCATCTAAATATAAAACAGAGGATGCTTTAATTACTAATATATTTACTCCAGGTTGTAATAGTATAATTCGTAAATTAACAGGAATACAAAATAATATGGAACAACAAAAAGAATTCATAAAAGAGTTAAAATCAATTGATTAAAAATAAATTAATCTAACATATTTACATTATAAAATTTATCTATATATATTTCTTGTTGTTTTGGAAACATTTTTTCTATATAATATATTTTTAAATATTCTTTCATATTAGAACCAATAATTAACATATATATTACTACATTAAACATAATATAAACCATATACATATCATTTTCTTTCTTTTTTATTATTTCATTTTCATTATGTAAATTTTCACATTTATTATATAATTCATTAATTTCTTTCATTTCTATGTCACAACTTTCAAAAAAATCATCATTATTATCATTTTGAAAGAAGTCAAACATTTTATTATTTTATATAATATATATTATAATTATAATTATAACAAATTATAGTAAGTTATTATATATTAGATTATTATTATTATTATTAGTAACATAAATGAAAAACATTACCATTATAAAACTATTATGCTATTCACTTCTTATAATTTATAATTATTATATTTATAATTTAACAAAGAAAATTAAAAAATATCAATCTTGTTTAAAAGAAAATAAATGTAATTTGGATTATAAATCACGGAAAATATCTATTTTAAAATACATAAGTTTATTTATGATTTTGTTTTGTATATTAAATGTTATTATACCTTGTAATAAATATTTAGTTAAAATACCAATATTAGGTGGAATTTATAGTTTTATATTACTTTTTATATTAACATTTGAGATTTTATTATTAAGTAATATAGTAAGTAAGTTGAATGAAAGTAAATGTTTTAAGTGTTTAAACATTAATAATACAAGATTATATAAAATACTATTAAAAACTAAATTTAAAACAATATTAGTTACAGTATTCATATCATATTTGATATTAATTTATTTGTAACTAAATATTTATTTTTGATAGTATTATTTATATTTCAATCAAATAAAATTGAAATTTTATTTTATTTATACTTAAATTATTATTTTCTAACAAAAAATGAGTATTCCACTTATAGAACAACCTATTGACCCTGCTATTAAGGATTGTAGTAATCTTTCACATGTTGATGAACCAGCAAAAATAGAAAAAGTACAAGAATTTTATAATGCGATTATTGAAGCTCACTTAAAATATTCTAATTTGGGAGAAGGGGAAAAATGTGATCCGAAAAAAGGTTTTAATACATTTCTTGATTATTTAAGAACATATTTATATGAAGAGAAAAATACTAGGTTTAAATTCGATACTAAAACAAATGTAGTTGTTTTATCAAAAAGGTATTATGAAAAAGAAGGATTTACATTATCATTTTGTTCTAAAACATTTAAAATTCTTGATTTTAAACATAGTCTTATTAAAAGAACAGAAGATGGAACAACAGAAGAATATGATGTTGAATCTGAAGAAACATTTAAGGATATTATATCTATTGAAAAAATTAAAGATGGAACTAATATTATTCTTGTTATTCAAAATGGTGTAATTATTACAGTAAGAACATCTGGTACATTTAACGCAGAAACATCATATGATTCAACAGAAACACATTATGACCTTTTCTTTAAAACTTTAGATGAGGTAGGTTTTGGATTATCTAAGTTTTTTGATATTAGTAAAACTAATCCAAAAACTCGATTTTGCTTTAACTTTCTAATGAAACTAAACTTTACACCATTTCCAACAGTTTTTAAAAATGAAATTCATTTAATATCAGCATATGAAATTAAAGATAAAGAAGAAGAATTTCAATTATTTAATACACAAATGAAAGCACTTTCAACTTCTGATTTTGAAGAAAAACGGGAAGAATTACAAGAATTTGTTAAAACAAAATTAATAGTATCGCATATTAATTATTATAAATCAGATGATGTTGTATCATTTCTTTACAATATAGGTTGTGGTATTATACAAGGTCCGCAATACTATGTTATTCCTACAGGAGTTGATATTAAAAGTTTTATTACTGATATTTTAACAAAACAAAATGCTTCACAAGGAGAAAAGGGTATTATTATTAAATATTCCGATGGTATACATCAAGAAATAATTAATGACCAATATCAATATATTTGTGATTTGAGAAGTTCTTGTAGTATGGTAATTACACCAGAAAATGAGAGAAAATTGTTTTATGAACTCTTTCTTAAACTTTTGTTTACTAAAAAGGATGAAGGTGAAAGAACAAAATTGTTTCAAGATTTTTATAAATATTATGATAGCGACACCAGATTAGATGGTAAAGGAGGAAAATATAATGCTTTATTTAAAAAATTTTATGAAGCTATTAATACATATTCTAATAATATTTATGATTTATATAGAAAAAATAGAATTCAAACTATTCTTCCCCACGAACGCTTTGAGATTGATAAAGATATTCCAATTTCTTGTAGGTTTAAAGGTGATAATGCTGTTAATATAACTCATCGTTATTATCAATCTAAAAGGGAAAAGGAAAGTCCTAATATTAGAAAAAAAGATCAATTTAAAATTGAATTACAAGATGTAATTGTAGGAGTCGTATTTGAAACAATTTTAAAATCTAAATACGATTCATTTATGAGCGATGACTATCAACTTAAATTTAAAGATAATTATGGTGATATTTATGGTAAAATTATGACACCATTATAAATAAATAAATATAAATAAAAATAAATAAATAAAAATAAATAAAAATAAAAATAAATAAATAAAAATTTTATAAATTATTTAAAACTATATTTTTTTTTATGTAAAAATATATTTTTGCGCATTGAAATGTATCATCTAAAGCATTATGACTTGTATTAAATGTTTCGCCTATTTTATTAGTAAAAAGATGTCTTATAACTTCTTCCATTTTAGGATAAAATTTATATCTACATACTAAATCTGGTATATTATCTATTGCTACTCTCTGACTACATTCAACATTAACTGTGTTTAATTTTTCAAGTAATTCTAAATCATTATATCTAACTGCTTCCGAACGTGTAATATTCCAATCAAATTTTACATTATATCCTATTATAGTATTTTCATTCATTAAATCATTTTTCATTTTTTTAAATATTTCAATTATTGGTATACCATTTTTCTCTGCTTCTTCGTAAGTTATTTTATGTACTTCGAGTGCTTTAGGATGACTAATAAATCCATCTGGTTTAACAATATAATATTCCTTTTTTACTAAATTACCAACATCGTCATAAATTATCCAAGATATAGAAACAATTCTACTCGGGCTATATGCTTCTAATTTTTCTGGTGGAAAGTATTTATCTTTAGACGTTTTATCTTTTTTAGGAAGACCTGTAGTTTCGATATCAAAAAAAAACATTATTAAAAAGTATAGATTAAGTTTAATATAAATATTTATATATAGGATACTTAAATTTATTTATTTAGTAATAATTTATTATGAATCATCATTACGATTTATTCTTGTTAATTTTACTAATAGATGATAGTAGTTTACTCATTGTTTCTTTATTTGATTCAAATTTGTTTTTTAATTCACTATCACTATCTTTATCTATTTTATCAATTAATTTTTTATTTTGTAATAAAAGACATTTCATACTGCTATTTAATTCTTTTAATTGTCCTAACATTTCTTTGTTATCAGTTTCTACTTTACGAGAAAGATTTTGTACTTTTTCATTTAATTTTTTATTGCTAGCATAAAGCTCTGTCACTAATTGTTGATTTGAAGTCATAATTTTATAAATTTATAAATACATTTAATTTATATTTTATTTATTATTTATAAACTAAAGTTTGTTTAAATATAATTTCATTATATTATAATTTTTTTAATTTAAATAGTTACAATTGTAAATTATTATAGTATAGTATTTATTTCATTTTATAAATATGAATAAATTTAAATTTGATGCTATTAATTTTGATAATCGAATAAGGTTAACTTTAGAACATCAAGGTAAAGTACGTGATATTTATAATGTTCGCAATGAAGTTGAAAACAAGGATTTTATTTTATTTTTAACTAGTAATAGATGTAGTGCATTTAATTATAATATTTGTAGTATTAATAACAAGGGATATTTTTTAACAAAAATATCATCATATTGGTTTAAACACACTAGAAATATAATTGATAATCACTATTTAAATCATCACGATAATTATATGCTTGTAAAGAAATGTCGGCCTATTAAATTAGAATTTATTGTAAGAGGATATATTACTGGAAGTTGTTGGAAACAATATTCTAAAGGAGAACGTGTATTTTGTGGCGTAAGACTTGAAGATAATTTAAAGGAATATCAACAATTTAATCAACCTATTATTACACCAACAACAAAAGATGAACATGATGAACCAATTTCTATAAATGAAATAGTAAGAAGAAATATTTTAACAAGAGAACAAAGTGATTTTATTCAAGAAAAAGCAATACAACTTTATGAAAGAGGTCGCCAATTATCTGGTGAAAAAGGGCTTATTTTAGTTGATACCAAATATGAATTTGGATTTGATGAAAATGATAATATTATTTTAATTGATGAAATCCATACCCCCGATTCATCGCGTTATTGGATTAAAAAATCATATCATAATCATTTAATCAATGATACAAAAATTGTTAACCTAGATAAAGATGTTGTTAGAAATTATCTAAAAGATATTAATTTTGTTAATAAAATAGCAGAACATTTGAAACATACTGGAAATAGAACAGATTATAAAATACCAGATATACCAAAAGATATTAAAAATAAAATGATGATTATGTATGAGAAACTTTATAAATTATTTTGTTGTGGTGAAATAAATTATAATGTAAATCAAATTACAGGAGAAGAATTATGTGATAAAATATATGGCAACGATATTAATAATCATCATAGAATTATACCATTATTTTATCATAATTTAATTTCTAAATCATATCCATTCGTAATGATTTTAATAGGTTCTGACATCGATATAAAACACGCAAATAAAATTATGAAACATATGAAATTAACTAATATTATAGGAGGATATTGTATAGGTTCAGCTCATAAAAACACAAAATTAGTTTTAGATATTATTGAATATATAAATACTAATTATTCCCGTGTTATTTGGATTACTGTTGCTGGTAAAAGCAACTCATTAAGTGGTATTGTAGCAGCGAATACACATTTTCCGGTGATGGCTTGCCCTCCCTTTGAAAATGATATTGATATGATGATAAATATACAATCTACTCTACAAATGCCTACCGGAGTACCAGTAATGACTGTATTGAATGTTAATAACCTAGCTGAAAGTTGTGGTAGGATTTTTAATATGTCTTTATAATTTTTAATGTTTTTTATTTAATGTTTTTTTATTTAATTATATTATAATAAATAATAAATAAAAAACATTAAAATTAAATATTAACAATGTTTTTATTGTTACCTAATCAATTGTTTGATAAAAAACACCTAGATAAGAAAGAAGAATATCTTTTATACGAACATCCACATTTTTTCAAAGATTATAAATACAATAAGAAGAAATTAATATTACATCGTGCTAGTATGAAGTACTATCTAGATTATTTAAAAAAAAACAAGTTTAATGTTTCCTATCTCGAATTTAATAGTCCATTAAAACTAAAAAAGGGAGTTGAAATAAAAATGTTTGACCCAATTAATAAACTAGATAGATTAAAATTAAAGGGTGATATAACAGTTTTAGATTCGCCTAATTTTCTACTTAAAACAGAACATCATTTAAAATATAGAAAGAAAACAGATAAATTCTTCTTTAATGGATTTTATATGTGGAGTAAAAAGGAAACTAATATTTTACCTGGTGTTAAATCACAAGATAAATCAAATAGAAAAAAACTCCCTAAAGATATGAAAATACCCCCGGTTCCTAGTAATAAAACAGATTTAAAATATGTAAAAGAAGCCATTCAATATGTAGAAAAACATTTCCCTAAAAATTACGGTAATAGTAATCTAGCTGAATTTATATATCCTATTTCACACACTACTGCGAAAAAATGGTTATTGGATTTTATTGAAAAACGATTTAAATTATTCGGTGATTATCAAGACCATATTGACGATAAAGAAAACTTCTTATTTCATTCACTTCTATCTAGTTCAATAAATATTGGATTAATAAATCCAAATGATATTGTTGATATAATTAAAAAATATAAAAAGAAAATCCCTCTAAACAGTTATGAAGGATATATTAGACAATTATTTTGGAGAGAATATCAACGTTATTGTTACATATACTATGATTTTAATAAAGTAAATTATTTCGGTAATACTAAAAAATTAACTAAAGCATGGTATACTGGTAAAACGGGCAGTGTCCCGGTTGATGACGCAATAGTCAATGGTTTTAATACTGGTTATTTACATCATATTTTGCGTCTTATGGTAGTTGGTAATTATATGAATTTAAGTGGAATCGCACCAAAAGAGGGATTTAAATGGTTTATGGAATTTAGTTGTGATAGTTATGAATGGGTTATGTATCAGAATGTAATGGATATGGTCTTTTTTGTATCAGGTGGAGCAACAATGCGAAGACCATATATTTCATCTAGTAATTATATTATGAATATGAGTAATTATAAACGCGACGAATGGTGTGATAAATGGGACAAATTATATCGGGACTTTACAAAGAAACATCGAAGTAAATTACTCAAATTCAGATACTATTTTAAGGGTTTATAGTTTAATTTTATATTTATTTTAAAGTTTTGAATTATTTTTTGCGACTTTTAATTTCTTTATCAAAATCAGTTTTCGTTAATTGATATCCCCAATGTTGAAGTGTTTGTCGTATTTTTGGCGAAACGTTGAAATTATTATATTTTTGTTCTGAATTGGATTTTTTTAATATCATTGTTACTAACCACTTACGAAAGCGTCCGTTTTCACTAGCAATACCTTTCCATCTATCTATTTGACGTTTATCATCTTCACAACGTCTGCCTTGATAAAAGCGACAATACCATTGAACCCAACCATATGGGTCATATTTATCATTTATCCATTTTTTTTTTATCCAAAATTCTAGGGTTGTTCCAACTTTAACTTTATATGTATTTAGGGATTTATCATAGTTTTCAAAAGGAGTAGTAAGTTGATTGCCTGTTAATCCCTTCCACCAACTAGTGGGGAATTCTTTATGTTGGTCTTTATATTTATATTTATTGGTTTTTTTATCTTTATGAATAGGTCTCCAATATGTTCCACCAAATGAACCTAATTGAAATATTTGTTTTGGTGTTAAATTAGGTTTAAAATCGGGAAAATCTTCAAAATGAATTGTCTTTGGTTTTATTTTAGTAGTCATATTATTTGTTTTATATAATTAGTGTTATTATTTATAATATATAAAATAATTTTATATATTTTTATTAACTTAATCTTATTTAAATAAATAATACATATGTGATACAATTTGTGAAACACCTATAACAATAGAAATAATTTGTAAGAATTTTGATATTTTTCTTCCTCTACTTCCTATATAAAGAAATAATCCAAAAAACACCAAATAATGTGTTAAAAGTATCCAATCTCTATTTGTTAATTTATTATCATTATTATCATCGTTAGTATCATTTGGATTGTCTGTATTATTTGTGTCATCTGATTTTTTAAATATTTTACCTAGAAATCTATTTGTTACTATAAATGGAATAAAAAGAGCAAATACAATAATAGAACTAAATACAGCATCTATTGATTTGTTTTTTGTATCTGCCAATTGTGCTTTACTTAAACTACCAGCATATATCATTGTGGGACCCAACAACAACATATGAAGAAAATTAACTTGCCTATACGACATAATTGTATTTTATATATTATATATTGTTTATTAATCTATAATATATAATATTATAACAATTTACTATTTATAATTAATATATATATATATATATAAATAATCAAATAAATAAAATGTTAGCAAAAGCAAATACTAATAAATTATTAGTTATATTTTCTATAACTATTATATTATTCATAATAACAAATTTTTTTTTTTTAATTACTGTAAAATATGATATTATAAAAAAATCAGATGATATATCATATGATACTTCTATTTTATTATATGAATTAGATTCCAAAATTAATAAACAAAACGAAAATATTACAAAAATTATAAACATACTTTAAAAATAATTATGAACCATATGAATATTAATAAAAAGTAACTTAAATATATTATAAAATAAGTAAAAATTAAAAATTTAATTTTTTAAAACCATCATACTATTAATTTTGTTGATACGGTTTTGAATTTTTACAATTAACATATCTAGTTTAGCTGTTGTTGATATATCATTTAAATAGGTTATTTTCAAATTCTGGAGACCACTAATTGATTCAGTTAAGTTTTGATTTGTTTTTTGGTAAATTGTGATAGTTTCATCTTTAAAATCAACCTTTTCCATTTGACTTTTGTTTGAATAATAATGAATAGATGCATGAGTAGGAAGTGGGTTTTTAGCATCTTCAAGTAAATTATCCAATATTTCAAATATATCATCTATTATTTTTTGAATATATTTAATTGATTTTTCTCTGCTATCACCATTATAAGTTCTAGAAACAGATTGAAGTAAATATGGTGTATCAATCATAATATTATCACGCACACATATTTTATCATATTCTTTAATATTTGAAATAATTTTTAATTCTAGTAATAATTTATCTAGTTTATCATTTATTAAGTTTCTAGTTGATTTTTCTATTTTTTCATCATTTAAATTTTTTTCTGTAATATCTACTATTTTTACATTAGTAGTCATTTTAATTAATTAAATAGTTGGTGATTATAGATTATAGATTATAGATAATATATAAATATATAATATATTATAATTTAAAAATAATATTTTAATATATTTCATTTAAATAAAAGTCTAAAATAAAAATGAGTGCTGAAATAGATAATATTAATCAAAATAATTTTAAAAAATATACAATAATATTTTGTGCATGTTTAATAATAGGTATTGGTATACTTGTAATATTTTTTACAGATTATATATATAATTTAAAAAACATAGTAAAGGATAAATCACAATCTATATATTATTTTAAGTGGATAATATTGGGATTTTTATTAAATATTATATTTTTAATAGCATTAAATTCTATGAAATCATATAAAAATAACATTATTGGAGAAAGAGGCCCACAGGGATTTAATGGTAGAAAAGGAGGAAAAGGAGAAAAATGTGTAATTTGTACTGGAACTGAAGACCATAATTATGAATATGAATTAGGAGAAACATTTAATAAAGACAAATGGAAAAAAAATAATAATCTAATTTATATATAAGTATTAAATAATTAATATTAATATTTAAATTAATATTTAAATTAATTTGAAAATGGAATCAAATAATATAATAGGATTACTATTTATATTAATAATATTCTTTATTGTAACAGACTATTGTAAAAAGAAAAGGGGAAATAATATTGAAGCATTTGCCGCTGGTAATCAGGGGGATTATGAAAAAAATATACAAACTAAAATTGAGGAATTAAAAGAAGCCAGAAAGGATTTAAAAGAAATAGTATCAACCCAAGAAAATAAAAAATATAAAAATAATATTGAATATTATAAAAAAATTAATGATGCTATAGACGAAAAAACCACTGAGAGTAACCAAAAACGTTCAGACGCTATAACTAATAGTGACACAATAATTACATCTATTAAAGAGAAACTAGCATATTTGAATAATTTTTATTTTATTAATATGCCTCACCAAGAGTTTAATTCTATTCGTTCTCTTCAAAATGGAACAAAATTAGTTATAGAAAAAAATAAAGATGGAGATGATTATTTAGTTAAATTAAATAAAGATAATGATACTGAAAAATGTTTATCTGTAAACTCAAATGGTACTTATAACTTAGAAAAATGTAATTCAGATATTGAGCAACAACAATTTGATTTAGTAAATATAACTAATGATTCAATGTATAAAAATAATTTAGAAAAAGGTATATTAAGTAATAAAACATTACCAGCAATTGTTAATTATCCATTTAATTTAATTAAATCAAAAAAAAATAAAAATTGTGTTGGTATTTTTAATAATGAATTAAGCGTTACACCGTGTGAAACTAAAAAATCACACAGATGGGAACCATTAGAAGAACACATTTATTGCCCTAGAGATGAAAATGAATAAATATAATAATAAATAAAAAATGTTTTTTATTTTTAAATTTTTAATATTTTTATAACATAATAGTAATAATAAAATATTAAGTATATTTATATAATAAAAATATGAATAAAAAAAGTAGTAAAAGTAATAAACAAGCTAAAAGTAATAATTTAACATATTTTTTAATTGTAGTTATTATTCTTGTAGTTGTTATTTACCATTGTAATACAAAATATAAAGAACATCTTTATAAAAGAGAAGCATTTCAAAATGACATAAATAATAATAATAATAACAATAACAATAATAAAAGTATTAAAGCTTTAGATAATATGTTAAATAAAACATTAAAAGGTACTAAAAGAAATGAAAATAATGTTTCTAGCAATGAAGGTAATTCGATACTTCCTGTAGATGAAACTAATATTATTATTAGTAAAGTAGAAGGTGATTTCAATACAAATACTGTAAATAATAATACTCAAAAAAATAAACTTTATTTAGATAATAAAAATGATGGTTTAGTATTATTACCAAATGGTCATATTATTATAAAGTTTAATAAAGACGAAGACATAGAAAATATATTATTAAAGGGTTTTGCAAAATGCCGTGTAGATATTGCTAATAAAAATAGTAATGTTTACAAACAATTATTTCGTGTAGATAATCCTAAAAAATTATTAAAACAAGTTTTACAATATTCTAAAGAAAATATTAATCAATATAATAGCATATATCCAACATCTGTGTTAAAAGGGTCTTCAATTAAAATTACAAATACAGATATAGAAAGAACAAAACCTATTAAAGTAGAAATTAAAAATAATAGGTGTAAACAATTAAAATGTAACAGAGATGCTACAAAAATATCTAATCTTCAATTATTTGATCATAATAATAACAAAATTACTGAATTATTAGTTGATAAAGAAAATAATAAAAGGGCTCACATTACAGTTAAATTACCAAAAAAAGTTGAATTACACGGTTTTAAATTAAAAACAAATATTCCTCATTTTAGAATTAGCACATCTAGTAATGGCTTTGAAACATTCCCAAAATATGGATTTTATGAAGGAGGGAAAGATGGTATTAAAGAACAAGATTATTATTTAGATAAACCCGTATTAACAAATATTTTGAAAATTATTACATTTATTAATCCAGAAGAAATTGATAATAAAAAGTATTTTATAAATAGTATAAGTGTTTACGGTAATGTATCATCTCAAAACGTTATTGAAGGTTTCCAAAATAGTATGGAAGTTGATGATACTAATATGGAAGGAGAAAAACTAAAGGAAATGAAAGAAGTATTATTAGAAGACTTACAAAACTCAGTTGATGTTCAAAAAGCGTGTCAAGCTTTATCATATCAAGAAGATATTAATAATGAAGCTCAAAAATTAGAACAATTTAAAAAATATAATTTAATTCTAGAACAACAACACGAGGAATATAAAAATTTAGAACGCGTTGTTAATAAATTAAGAGAAAAACGAAAAGTACAATTAAAGAAAGAAGATATGTTGAATGTTGCTAGATATCAGAAAATGAGAGGAGAAGAATTTAAAGTTAAAGAAGCTCTTAAAACATTCCATAACGAACAATCAAACCTTAATATTGATTTAAATGTTATAAAAAAAAAAGAAAATAATAATAATCCAGAAATAGGTAGTGTTAAAGATTTTAATGCTGTTGGTGCTTTAGGAGAATAAGTAGAATAATATACATAATTTCATTTATTTAAATAAATGTTTTATTTTAAATGTTTTTTATTTTTTATTAATATTTATATTATATTATATATATAGTAAAATATAAAGTTAGAAATATATTTAAAGGAAAGATATGTTATCTTACAATCATTTCCAACAAAACAAATTAAAATATGTTATACTTGGTATATTTTTTATACTAATATTAGTATTGATTAGATGCTATTGTAATAATAAAGACAAATTTACTAACAAAGAGGGATTTTCTAATGGAATAGTAGTTGATGTTTTACTAGGTAAAAAATTTGATAAACCAGAATTAAATAGAGTTAGTTTATCTGATAATATAAAGGAAAGTGGAGGAAATGAATTAAATATCATATATTCAACTTATTATATTCAACCTTCAAAAGATAATACTCAATTATTTAAAGATGTAATAAATATATTTTTAAGAACAAATGTTTCTGAAAATAGTAAAATAATAGGTGATTTATGTTTAAAGATTAATAGTAAAAAACTATCTTTTGCTGATAATAATGAAATTATATTTAATAATGAAAATGTCCCACATTTATTAAATCCTATATTAAAAAAAGAAAATGCTTTGGAATTAACTGAAAATGATATTAAAAAAAAACAAGATATTAATGGAATTGAAGAATTTGATATTATTGAAAAACAATTTGATTATAATGAAGATAAAGATTATACTCAAATATTTTTAAATTTATTGGGTATTAACAATAAAAATGATGCTTATAAAAATAATAATATGAAAAAAATATATAATTTTTTTACAGAAGGAAAAACAGACGAAGACTTATTAGGAAAAAATAATTCTCAAGTGTTAAATGATTTAGATTATAAAAGAAAAGATGATTCTGACGCATTTAATATTATAAATACCGTTACATATATTGAAGAATTACAAATATATTTTAACGATATTGAAAACAATACATTAAATATTAAATCACAAATAGCTATGATATTATATAAGAGATTAGAAGATAGTAGAAGAGTAGAAAATAAAACATTTACTAAAAGAATTTATGCTGGTTATAAAATAGGTTCTGATAATATAACATTCCCTTTTACAATGGAAGAAGGAGGTAAAACTGTTACAATAGACAATAATAATAAATTTAAATTTAAAAATAATGTATTAAAAAAACTAAAATATGAAAATAAAAATAGCGCACAAATAATTAATAGTTTAATAGATTTTTATAATATAGAAATAGATACAATAATATTATTTGAAGGTACTGTACTAGAAACTAAATTTGAAATACCTTATCTTGAAACTGAAGATGATTATATAGACGTTGTTGAAGATGAAAACACTCTAAATATAAAATATAATAATGATGGTGTTCCTGCTGTTGCAAATATGAATTATAATGATGTTAATGGTGTTGATGCTGTTGCTGAATTAGGTTTGGGTGTTCTTGATGATAATGTAGATATAGATATTAATAATAGTAGTTTAAAAATAAACCTAGAAAAAAATCTTGATTTTAGTGAAGTTAAAGATAAAATTGAGAATTTTAAAAATAGTTTAGATTATATTTTAAATAATCCCAATTTTTTCTTAAAAATACCATTAAACTTTATAAGAATGAATGACCCACTAGATGACGATACACATATTATTTTTGGAGATATATTAGATACGGGTGATATTATTAATACTGAAAATAATATATTAAGTAATTATGTTAAAGTTCCAAGGAGATGTTGTTTTAAAACAGAACAATTTTATGGAGATGATAATAATAAACCAATAATGCCTTCTATGAAAGGAATTGATGGTAACACTTATAATATATATCAACATCCTATATATAAAACATTTAAAGTATTTGCCGTGGGTGAAAATTTAACAAACAAACACATATATGAAATAGAGCCCTGTGCCCCTAATGTATCTTTATAT
>Ga0209634_1000619_pt1 | contig 27424 bp, 21 predicted proteins | sample LinPmetageLP40_FD_184043 | JGI IMG/M metagenome (GOLD analysis project Ga0209634, IMG submission 184043) | Marine viral communities from the Pacific Ocean - LP-40 (SPAdes) (version 2) | ecosystem: Environmental > Aquatic > Marine > Oceanic | place: Pacific Ocean | collected 2010-08-26 | reverse complement strand
ATTAAACTTGATGTTGCAACAAAACTACCTGACATACTTCCAAAGTAATTAGAATAATAAAGTTGCATTGTACTTGAATAAACAGAATTTGTATTTAATTTATTTACAAATCCTGTAAAATTTTGAGATCCTGAGGGTGTAGCAGGAGAAATTAGTGGATTAAAAGACTGAGACCAATATGATTGCATTGAAGTTGGAAATATAAGCTTATCAGCTGGTGGTTGAGTACCATAATAAACTTCAACCCCTACATTAGAAGCTGTTAAAGCATTCCCAGTAAACCTAAATCCTTTATTAGCTGAAAATGGAGTTATTACAATATCCTTTGTGGTAAATTGTTTGTACGCTGACATACATTTTAGTAATCTAATTTAACTCTAACAAGTAATTCTTTTGTAAAATCTTTAGGTAATGGTCTACTTAATTTTGCTACAGCACATAATTCATTTGAATTATTATATAAACCAACTGTTGTTATAAATGTTTGTGGGTTATTTTGCATTGTTGGCCATAATAATTGTCCAGTAGACCCTGAAATAAATGATGGGTTAGATGAATAATTAAATTGGGAATTTTGTGCTCTAACAAAATAAAAATCAGATGCTAATGTTTCTTGTGAATTTAATCTAAAAAAAGATCCACCTGGAGCTAAGTTATTTACTTGACTTGTAGATATGGCTGTAAATAATTTACCCATATTAGCATCATTTGTATTTGGATTTCTTCCTGTACCTAAAGCAATACCACCATCTATGCCTATACCTTGAATTCCATCTAATGCTTCTCCATTTAATAATATTAAACCAACATCTGGTAGATAAAAACCATAAGAACCAGAGTTTGGAGTAAAACCATTAGCATTTAATCCTGTATAAACTGTTCCTTCTGATCCTGATACTACTTGATAAACCCTTCCAGCATTTCCAAAAACATTTCCTCCACTAATTTTACTATTATCTGTTAATGTTAATTCTCCGGTTCCTGTTAAAGATAATGCCATTGTACCTAATGCTAATGATTCTTTATATCTTGCTCTTTCAATAGCAAGTGCATAAAAATATGATGATGTAACATTACCAAATATAAAGGGATCTGTATCGTCTCCTAAAGCAATATTTTGATACTGTCCAAATATTGTTGATGATGGTGATTTACCTGGTACTAAAGCATTATAATCTACACTACCACTACCTACTTCATCTGCATAAGCTATATCAAATTGAACAGCTGCTGTAGTATCTGCTGAGGAAGTTTGATATACATGAACATAAAAGTTTCCTGTATTGCTTGCGTTTTGTACAGATGAGGTAAATGCTTGTGTTAACCTTGGTTGATTTCCACTCCATAAAGTGCCTGTTATAGAATCTATACTAGTAATTGTATCTTCTGGATTTAATATTGTAAAAGCTCCATTTGCCATATTTTTTTATTTTTAAATTTTATTAAGGTGTTCCTGCTGATTTTCGAAGAGTAAATGGTATTTGTACTCTAGCTCCTGTGCCTCTACCTACAATAGTTATAGTAGCGTATAATACAGATAAACTACCAAATATATTAATAGATGTTGCTTGTAAAGTAAAATTAGTTCCTCCTACTGTTTTAGAAACATTAGTTCCTAAAGTTGTAAGTGATGGGTTAAATGCATTCTCTCCACCACCTGTAATATTAGCATAAGTAATATTTGACATTGTTGCAGTATAACCTTCAGGTTCTGCACCTGTAGTACTAAATTGAATTGTTTGAGGAGATAAAGCAGGTGTTAATGTTTGTGACATTACCATATCAATTGAAGCGGGTGCTAAGATAGTAGGCATAACCGCTGTTGATCTCGGTAATGTAACTAATTTATACTTCATAGTTTGTAATTCATTAGGAAAAGCTTCTAATACAGGCATATTTTCAATAGCTTCTCCATAATAAGCTGACCCTGAAGGGTGATTTGGATTATATAATGAATAATCAACTTCATCATCGGCTAGTGAAAATTGTGTAATATTAAAACTTTCTCCACCTTGAGCCAGTAATTCTCTTCCTTTTTTTGTTAAAATAGCATCTACTGTTACTACTTGGTTATTTAAATATCCCATTTTTTAATTGTATTTTATTATAAATATATGTACTTTTTGTTTTTAATCCAAATTATATTAAACATCTTAATTATTTAAATTATCAGAACTGTCTTGTGTAAATACATTTTCAGATTTTAATTTATTAATTACTTTTTGAACATTTCTTTGTTGTATGTTTGTTAAATCATCTGGTATTAAATATCCATCACCTGATGGTGTTTGAAATCCCATAGATCCTGAAGGTAAATTTATATTTAACATTACCTTAGTATCATCTTCAACTCTTTTTCTAAAAGTAGTTGATAAAATACTACCTGAAGGTATTGGTTGGGATAATGTTGAAGGGTCAGGAAAAACTAATAATCTATCAAAAACAAATCCAGGATCAAATGGTATCCAAATTGGATATTCTAATGTATTAGATGGTGATACAGCTGCTTCAGAACTATAAATATATAACCCATTAGTCCAATCTATATTAGCTACATTTTTTCCTCTTGGATATAAAATACTTGGGTTTGAACCATTATTATTAGTTCCTAATACCCAATTCTTAATATTACTACTAGGTGTAAGATCATTTGGTAATCTTAATTTATCACCATCAATCTCTATATCAACAGTAGTTGGGTTATTTTCACCTAAAAGATTTATTACATAGTTATTTAATTTAGCTCCTTTTATAAATGATCCACTTCCCATACCATCTACTGTAGCATTTAGGCTATCCCCATTCATTAAAAAGAAAGAAGATGAATTTTCTGAAGCAACAGTTATTCTATTATAATATTCATAAATTTGCATAGGATGATCTTTATAAAAACTTTTAGAAGATGTTATTAATAAGCTAGCGGTTAAATAAAAATCACCTGAAGATGGAATTGTTCTTGTATCAAGTTGTATTGTTGGTGGAGCCATTTCATACCCTATTACTTTAAAATCTTGTTCAATAACATTATCATAAGGTCCAGAAGATAAACCATTTGCAATTTGAGATGGAAATAAATATGAAATTCTTATTTCATCTCCTCTTTCTAATATAAACCTTTCATCTAATGAGGGTTCATAAGTTGGTAAATTAGATGATGAAAGATTAATTCTAAAATAATTATTAGGGTTTGTTTTATCAGTTATTAAAGGTAAATTTAATCTTCCAGATGTTGGGGAGGAATTAGGTATTTTTAATCCTGTTGATTGTTGTATAAAAGGTATACTACCAAAATAAGTTCCTGTGTATGGGTTACCAGTATTTGATCCTGAAAAATTATAATTTAAACTACCAAAACCTGCAGTAGTAATTGGTAGTTGTAGTTGTGGAAGATGATTTGGATCACCCTCTGGTGGAAAGTAATTACCCTTTTGAGTATTAATATTTATAGTATTCATCATAGCAAGATAAGGACCTAATAATTTAAATTCAATTTTTGAATTACCTCCTCCAGTAACTGTAAATGGTTCATTAATTAAAAGAGGATTAGTACATCCACGTAAATTTAAAATTCCTAATCCTTTTTTACTAGCATTTATAGAACTACCTGTTGTTAATGTATTAATTACTGATTGAGATATGTGTCCTCCAGTAGCTCGGGGAGTAAATCGTTGAGATGCAGAAGGAGCGTTTGTAAACAATCCAGAATCTACACCTCCTGGTAATCCATTTATTCTACTTCTAAGAGGTACTGGGTTTGGATAGTAATAAGAATTTGCTGCATTATAAATAGCCCCTACACCATTAGTAGTATTAATTACATACGTATCTGAGGGATTATCAGTATTTACCCATGCAGGTCTTCGGACAATTATTTGTTTAATTGTTGAAACTTCATTAGGTTGATTTGATTGATAAGTTTTAAAATCCGTTGCAGCTGCAAATATAGGTTTAGATCCTATGCCTAAAGAATTATAGTTTAAAGTTACATCAAATTCTGAAAAGGTTTTATATGGATTATTAAATAAAAATGCTGTGTTTCTTCCAGGTGTAAAAGTAGAAGATATAGGTATTAGATTTTCATTACTACCATTTATTAAAGATGAGGTAATAATAGGAGATTGTTCACTTAATATTTCTGTAAATGGTATTTGAATTAATTGATCAATTACAAAAGTAGTAGTATTAAATACAGATGGATTTTGATAAGCTTGTTTAAAATGAGCAATATTAATAGGATTTCTATCAATTACTGCTGTTTTACCATATGAAATATCTCCAGTCCAACTACCAGTTTCACCATTTACATATTGAACTTTATTTTGTGTTAATAAGAAAGGAGGATTAGCTAAACCTGTAATTCCTCCCCCTGAATTATCTACTTTTCCTATTGCTAAACTTTCTGAAGGTATGCCTGTATAAAAATTATAATCTGCACTAAAAATATTAGACCCGACATATCTAGGATTAATTATAGCAGTTGTTGTATAATTACTATCAGGTACTTCTGCATATTCTAATAAATTATCATCCGTTGTTTCTGTTCCTTCAAATCCTAACTGAGAAGAAGATACTAATAAAGAATAATCTGATGGTATTCCTTCATTACGAGGAAGAGCCCCTTCAATAAATGATGGAGTTGGTGGGTCAAAATCTTGGTCAAATAAAAATGAATTACCTCTACTTTCTGTTACATTATTTATTATTGGGTTATAAATTGAGTTTTCAAATAACACACTTGCTGTAGGCATAATTGTAAATGCATCACGTGAATAAAAATGTTTTGGAGCTAATTTATCCTTAGGGGTATTAATTACAATACTATCAATTTCACCATACGTTCCAAAATCTGCAAAAAACATTGCTGTTGTACCATTAGTTTGAGTCCAAGTTCCACTATAAGTAGTTCCTGTAGATCCTTGAAAAGTAGCTGGTACACCATTAGGTAAACCACCTGGAGTTCCTAAAGTACTTAAACCAATGTTATTGCTACTCATACCAAACCCATCATTACTAACATCTCTAGTACTAAATTCTATTGTATAGGTTGTTCCAGGTATTAAATCAGTTATAGCATTTTGTAAATATATTGTATCTCCTGCAGGTGATGGTTGGGATACACCCCCAACAAATCTATCTGGGAATGCATATTCTCCAGTTCCTGTTCCAAAAGATGATTTTGCAAAACCATCAACACCTCCAGCACCAGCAAAATTATTATATGAATCTATTAATTTATTACCTGCAGATGTTGGGAATGTTTGATATAACCTTACATTAGGAAGAGTTCCTGAATATGTTGTTAAATCAATTGATGCACTAATCATTCCTCCAAAAGCATCTGGGGCTACAATAGCATCATTTAAGAATTGGGCTTTATTTGCCGCATTTCCATCATTACAAATTTGTATTTTAAATAAAGAATCTACCCCTGCTGTCCAAGCATTATAGGCTGTAAAATTAAATGTAACAGTATATACAACACTAGCAGCCGTTCCTGTAAAAGTTTCTGTTGGGTTAATCCACACTGTTGCATTATCATTATTTGGATTCCAATCAGTAATTTTTATATCATCTCCCCACCCTACAACAGGAAATCCTCCTAAACCAACTTGTGCTGTTATTTCTTTACCAGATGTTAGTCCTGTTAGTGTTAAAGTTGCAGTTCCACTACCAAATGGGGGAAAGTTAGTAGATATATTACATAAACCATGCACCGTAGAAGAAGATATATTACCAAAATTCCATGAATTATCAGCTCCAATCATCCATTTTCCATTAGCATCTGCGGAATAACCTGTTTGTGGACTCATAAAATTTAAAAATTGTCTTTTTCCACCTAAAAAATCTTCTAACCCTAAAGAACCTGATGCACCATCAGGATCACCACTTTGCAACACACCAGTACCTATATATATAACATCACTACTAGGATCTCCATATACCCCATTAGCTGATGATCCTGAAGGGGTTACTAAACTAGCTGTTGCTCTAATAGGAACTGCAAGTGCCTCAGTAGAAGTAACATTTGGAAATCTTGTTACATTATAAGGACCCGTACTCAATCCTAAAACTGGTAAAGACCCTGAAAAAGGAATAGAATCAGGATTTAAATCTGTTCCATCATAAGCTATTCTATAAGGATTGTATTGATCTGGAATTGTTGGTATGTTACTACCACTATATTCGCCATTATAAAATTCTTCTTGAGTATCTTTTACTTTTAATAATCCTGTATAATTATCTCTATACCAATTAACTTGTTGTGATGATGGAAGATGTTGCATTAAATCAAAACCATTTCCAGTAAAATTATTAATATTATCAGTTGGTGATAATGTTCTATCAACATTTCCTTCTGAAAAATTACCTAATGCTATAGTAAAACTAGTTGATGTAACAAATCCTGTAGCAGTTTGAGCTGTAATTGTTAGCTGTTCACCTGGGTAAAAAGTAAATTGAGGTAAATAAGTAAAAAGATTAGCAGAGTTAGCTGATGTTACTGTTTTAGATGATATTACACCTCGTTTATCAGATGTTACCTCATATGTAAAAGTGTTAGGACTAGGGGATGATGCTATTGTGTGATTTCTTATTAGTAAATTTGTAATTATAGTTTTAGTTGTTGAAAGAGTTGGAATTGTTATTCCTCCTTCCCCATCTGTTAATGAAATATCTTCATTTTGGATTGTATAACCACCAACTACATTAGTAGGAATAATATTTGTTTTTGTAGTTGTATATGTAACATCATCAACTTGGAAAAAAGCAAAATAACTACCACTGTCAGATAAAGTATTATATTTATTAACACTTCCCCCAGCACTACCTGTTAAAGAACCTACTGCAATACTTGAAGATATTAATAAATTTCTTTGTGAAAATACACTATTATACCCTGTTTGAGTAGTATACCCATAAACATCAGAGCCTGTTTCAGGCGTTTTAGCCATAAGAGTATTAGTACTAACACTAGTTATTGCTTGAGTTTTATTTCGTTCTAATAGATGTTGTTTAACGATAATTCCCGTGCTTAAACTTGTACGAGCAGGAACATAATTTTTAATTGCCTTAAATAATGAGGTTTCATAAAATTGAATTAATCTATTATAATTAAATTCTTGTTCAACAAGAGTAGGAGTTCCTGTATATGTTGGGTCATCAATAGTAATACCTTGATATTTTTTAAAATAGTCTTCTGCAATACGAGTTAATTCAGGATATCTATCTGAACTTTCAGATATAAATCTTGGATCAGCAATTGCATCTGAAACTACACCATGACCAAAGGTAGCAATGATGTCATCATTTATTTCATTTTGAAAAGAAAAACCGACTTCTAATGAATTTAAATCTTCAGTATAACTTGAACTTTGTTCAAATTCTTGTTGTATTGATCTAAAAGGTGATAATGTAGTACCATATTCATTTCCATCAATTACTTGAATTTTATTTTTTATTCTATTTCTAATACCAGCTGAAGGCTGATCCATGTAATTTATTTCTGTATTTGGAACTAAATAAGATGAGGAAATATCTGAATTATATGGGCCACCTCGGAAAGCTAAGGCATAATAACTACTTGTATTGTTATTACCTGGAAATATAAAAGAAGAAGTATATAATGTTCCTTTTTTATTAACTAAAGAAGGGTGTAGTGATCCAAATGCCTCTACCCCAAAAAAAGCATTTTGACCCCCAAATGAAAGAATATCTTGTTGTTCTCCATTTATTACTCCAGTTCGAAAAGAAGCAGTACCATTAGGTTCTGTATACTCTAATTCGTTTCCTAAGGGAATTCTAAAAGATAATAAATCATATGAACTTCCAAGTCCTGTATTTGAATCTCCATGACCTTGTATAGATTCAGGGTTCATTACATAATCATTAAATTGTGATCCAGATAAGGCTCTTCTATAATATCTAAATTCTTGAAATTGTCCTAAAAAACCACTACCAGCATTAAAACCATAGCTAGTAGGAAAAGGGGCAGGAAATATACTATTAGCTGCTCCAATAAAATAACTTGGAGGTGCACCAATTGCAGGGTCTATAGTTGTACGCATTAATCCTCCTAAATTTAATCCTGTTCCTAGTTGTGCAAAAACCTCTGAAGTTGCTATTAATTTATAATCATTCCAAGCTTCATTTAAAGAAGAGGTTAGTTTTCCATCAGGCATTATAATAGAAGCTGACCCTTGAAATCCTATTTGGTTACCATCATAACCTTCATAAATATTATTTGCTACTTTTAATTCAAATTCATTTATACTACTATTATCAGTTGCAATTGCGTGATTTTTTCTTTGAACTTGGACTGACCACCACCCATTATCAAAAAAGGGTAAAGTTATTTTATCAGATAAAAAATACCCATTACCTAAACCTCCTTGTGCTGTGGATCCTGACATAATAAGTTGTAAAGTTCCATATTGATAATCTGTTGGGGTTGCTGCTCCTAAATAAGATCCTGATTGTGATCCTGAATATGTTAGTGTTACTCCAAAATCACCTCCATCTAATGCATCTGTTGTTTTTATAAATAAGGATTGTGAAAAATTAGCTGTAGCTGTATTTGGTTGTTGGGCTTTAAATCTAAATTGTATACAATCAGGTACAGCATAAGCATTTGAATCCGCATAATAATTAGATGTTAATGATGACCAAGGTATTCTAACTGATGATGATGGTAAAACAGTTGATGATGCTGTTATATTATTTTTAAAAGTAGAATAAGCATTACTATAACGATTCATCCATAAATCATAATCATTTTCGTCATTTTTATTTTTACCCCCGAATTCACTTATACGAAGCATTGTATTAGGAACACCCCATATGTTAATTAATTGTCTTAACCCAGTAACAGTTCCTTTTCTCTTTACAAGAGAAATCATATTATGGAATATCCTTTTATAGATTTCTTGTGCCGCATTATCAATAGGATAAGGAAACGCAGGATCAGCTAAATTTATAATATAACCTAAAGTTGTTTGGTTTTGATCATAATAATTAATAATAGAACCAGATGTAATATCTATGTAACGAGTAATATATTCTTCTCCTGATCCCGCAGCTGGAAATGTGCCTATTGTGTTTGGGTTAAAACCAATTGAATTAAATGAATTTGCATAAGTATTAAAACCAAAAGATTCAATTACTTCATCAGCCATTTGTAATGGTAAAACAGACCCCGTTAATCCTGAATTTGTATTTCTAACTTGTTGAATTGCTTCTGTATAAAGATACATCTCATCAAAAGCTTGACCCGTCATATTTACAAATTTTACATATTGATCATTATTACTATTATCTGTAATAAAAGGAGGGATAACATAATATAAATAATCTTGATTATTATTATCATAACGTGAAGCAGAATATATTTGATTTTTACCTGAATTATAATATGCACTTATTTCATCTGTACTTCCAAACCAATTTTTTATTACTGAACTTGATACTGAATAGTTAGGGTAAGGGTAAGTAGAATCATATTTAGGCCAAGAATTTGATCCGGTTATGTAATATAAAAAATATTCATAACTATCAAATTTACTAATTATATCATTAATATTGTTATTAACTGCACTATAACTTGAAGAAAAAGTATCAGTTAATTGAGTTCCAGATGATATTGTATTTAAATTTAAAATTTCAGCTTCATAAGCTTCAATTGATACCATTTTATCATAAAAATTATTTAATCTTTGTTCTGCTGAAGAGTATTTTATAAATTGATTCCAATCACTATAATCTTTTCTTAAAATAACACCTTTTTCATCTTGTAAAGAATTAAATTGAAAGTAAGATTGAGAAGAATTTGCATTAATTAAATCATTTAAATTTTTAAAATTAGTAGAATTATTAACTCTATCCTTTAAATCAATGTTATAGTTTGGACCCTTTAAAGATAATAAATTATCAATAAATTGTAAATTAGGACTAAATTTAATTTCATAAGCTTGTGTTTCTGCTACTTTAGAAAATATTGTTATTTGTTGTTCTACTTCATATGTTGGTAAAAGAGGTTTATAAAGTTTTATTAATATAGAAGTTGCAGTTGAAGATCCAGATGTAGGGAGTTCCAATTCACTATTAACTGCAATAAAGTTTTTATTTTCCCCAAAAGATATATAAAATTCATCAGCATCGTTTCTTGAATTTAATTTATTTATAAATTGATTATAATAGTTTTCAATTTGGGTTTCTGATAGAAAATTATTTTGAATTCTTAATTCTGTTCTATCTCCAGATATATCTTTTATAAAATAAGGATGACCATCATAAGTGTAAGGACTCATTGTCCCTAAACCTGAAACTGTAGTATCATTTTGATTAAATAAAGACCCTAATTCATAATCAATAAAATTATAAACAGCAAAATATTCACCATTTGAATAACCTTGATTATATACATCATCAACTGGAGTTAATTCTACTCGATTAAAACTTGATGTAGATGTAGAAGTTGAAGTTCCAGGAGGAAATTGAATGTGTGACCCATTAATATCATAATTTAAATCTGAATATAATATTGTTTTAGCCTGATCATAAATATAAAACTCCATTTTACTTGTATCAGGTATAAAGGAACCTGTTAAGTTTACTGAAGGGATAATGGCATCTAAGCTTAATTCAAAACCTCCTTGAAAAAGTGTTTCTGCTGGTATTTGTATGATAGATGATGATATTGGTATTGACATTTATATTTATTTTTATCCTCCTATGTAAGGAATATCTGGAGTATTATTAGCTGATGGAGTATTTTCCATTTGGCTTCTTCCGGTGCCATCAAATCCTGTTTCGACTGGATCTAAAGCATCCTCTATATTAGTTGCATCTTTTAACAATTGTAAATTTTCTTTTCTTAATTCAGCTATTTCATCTAATAAAGCTTGTATTTCATCATTTATTGAACTAAACTCAGCATATTCACCACTAGTTTTAGCAAGATAAGTATGAGATTCAACTTCTCCAAGTTTAGGTATAATATAGAAAAATTTATCATATAAATACCAAAAATCATTTAAAACAGCTAAATCCCTATCAAAAAATGAAAGGTCAGGAAGATTATTTAATTGCTTAAACTCTGTGTCAACAGTTTCATTAAAACTAGTTTTATCAAATCTTTGAGCTTTTAATGTAGTGTTTGCCATTATCCATTTATTACTTTAAACATCATATCTTCATCAAATACTCTTGTTGTACCTGCTATTGTAGTTTTTAATAGAATAGTATAATATCTTTCTGGTTCTAATCCTCCCATATAAATATCAAAATAACTTGAAGTTTCATCAGCACTAATTTTAGCATAAGTTGTATCAAAATTAATTATGTATTCATTTGTTTCTGTATCTTTTACAGCATAGGTAGATTGTTTAGGTAAATAATAATTTGTTAAATAACCTGAAGACGTTTGAAATACTTTTGCTGGGTATTGTGGAACTGCAGCTATTCTAAATCTTTGTACACTTTCAGAGTAATAAGTTCCCGTGTTGTTATAAATTGAAATAAATGCCTCTGCTCTATCTAAAGTTGAATATAAGGATGAAGTTCCCCAGAAAAAATCATCAAATTTAAATTCTAATACAGGAGGGTAAATTGTATTAGTGTCTACAGAATAATATTTAAAAGTAGATGCAAAAGATTCTGATGGTATAAACTCAGCTGATGAGGATTGTTTAACTATAAAACCTTCATTTGGTATATCTCCACCTAAATTATAAGATTGGCTAAACCAAATGTCTACAGTTTTTGTTACATCAACATTTAAATCTATGGGATTTGAATAAGTGAAGGTTTGAGATTGAGTTATTTCCTTTGTAGTAATTGAACCTGTATACCATGTTCCTCCACCTTGGCCACCATAAAGAGAAGAAAAAGAACCTGTTGTTCTTATAGGAAAAGTATCATCTGTTGCGAACCATTCTTTTTCTGCTGTTGATGAAGACCAACTACAACCATTAGTAGTTATAGGTGAATTTCCAAATCTTCCTGTGCCCATATCCCAACTTTGGGATATTGGATAAATATTTAAATGGGATGTTGAATTTAGATTTGTTACTACGGCAGCATAGTTTTTTAAATTAGCATTCCATGCCCTTTTTCTAAAAGCACTACCAAGTAAATATATTGAAGCTGTAGTATAAAGACTACTTGTAGTTAAAAGTGGTGGAGTAATTATTGTATTATTAAGTCTATAACTAATACCTCTATTTATCATTTTAATACTTGTTATAGTATTTCCTGATACTATTATATCTCCAATTGCTCCTTTTCCAGGTCCTGTAGAACTAGTAAATGGTACATTTAAATAAGAACCATCTACTAAATTTACTGGATTTTGAGATGGTGAGGTATTTAATGAATTCATTAAAGAATTATTTAAAGTAGATAAAAAACTTATACCAGAACCTGATATATGTGTTTGATAAACAGAATTAATTTCATTTTGAGAAAATTTAATTAAATATCTACTAGTTTGGGCTTTTGAATTAAAAAGATAAGTTGAAGCCTCTAATATCTCATCTAACCCAGTATTCATTGTTGGATATTGAGTATATAATGTAGCGTCTTTTTCAGGAAATAATTTATAAATTGCCATTTAATTATATGTTAAAGTTTTTTAATTTTTCTATTGATGGTGCCGCATCTTTTGGGACTATACTTTCGTCAATATTTGAAGGTATACCACCCTCAGCAGGTTCTGTTGGAGTATTTTTAACAACTTCTTCTATTTCTAAACTTGGATCAGCTAACACTTCTAAATATGTCCTAGTAGGAGTATATTGTTGTAATGTCATAGTTTCTAAAGTGCCAGCATCTTCACTATTAACATTAGAATCTATAAATTTAGCTCTTGTAGGGTATCTTAAAACTTTATAATCACCTCCAAGTAAAAAATTAGATTTGTTACCATTTGCCGCTGATGTTCTATTAGGTCCCCCAGATCCTCCTTGTTCTACTCCAGCTTCAGAATTTTCAACATCTAATGATGTTACTTTAAAAGTATTAGTTAGTGGAGATTCGTTATTTGTAGCTCTTACTATTCCTTCTTTATCAGTATAAAAAGGATTTGAAGGAGTATAAGGTTGGATAAAGCCTGAGTAGTTAGGGTCATTAATAGGTCCTCCAGTACCCCCTTGTCTTGTTCCAGCTGCAGGGTTTTCTACATCTAAACCTGTTATAGCAGTTGATTGAACTAAATCATTAGTTGAAATATTAGCTCTTACTGTTCCTTCATTATTTGTATAATATGCATTAGTTGGTGTATATCTTTGTACAAAACCAGATGTTGGTATTAATCCAGCATCAGAGTCATTTGGCGCAGCACCCCCATTTTCAGCTTGTCCTAATAGCTGATTATTATTATCTAAGTCAAACTCTTCTTCTAAAGGTGATTGAATAGGGGGTATAGGTCCAGGGTTATTACCTAAATAAGTTCCAGGAGTAGGAGGTCCGGTAATTGAATTACCTTCAGTACCTCTTTTATCAAATGACCTTCTATATATTTCTAATAAATCCATATTTTTATTTTTATAATGGTACTACCCTCCCAACAATATCAGATGCAGGATATTTTAATTCAAATATCATAGGGTCAACTGATGGGTAAATTATACTATTATTTGTTGCTGCAGCAATATCATAAGAATAATCACTATACCCTTTACTTTCTCCAGCTAAATTTCTTATAGTTACATTCATTACTGTTTGTACTCCTTCTACTTTATCTAATAAAATTTGAAGATCTTTTAACATTATAGGTTGATTAATATTCCAATTATCTATTTCAAAATAATTTGATATTGCTGTAATACCACTTGATATCACCTCATTATTGTTGTAATTAGGTAATACTATTATATCAAATTCAACTTGTATATTAATAATATAAGCATCTTTTATTTTGATAGAATCATTTATCATTCTATATTCAGATAAATATGTTTTTAAATTTTGTTTTAAAGTAGCTGATGCTGTTCTTAAATATTTATTACTATCATAGGATAATACATACATATCTAAAATAGTAGGTAGTTCTCCTAAACCATATTCTGCTACTTTTGTTGGTTGAATATATGCTTTAGCAATAGTACCAATATTAGCAGGCATACTTAAAGCTCTAATCATATAATCTTGTTGTGTAACTGTTCTTAGTTGAGATTGAAAATTACCTAAAGCATTTTGTCTAATTTCATCAATAGTATCTGCATCTTGTCCACCATCTGCTGCTCTAATATTATTAGTAGCTACTGATGTAAAAATTATATCTGCTAGTGCTGAGTCTGCAATATTTGGGTTAATAAAAACTATACCACTTGCATCATATTCAGTTAATGTTCCCGATGATACATTAGCTCCTAAACCTCCTCCTGTTAAATATCTAATAGTTAAAGTTGTATTAGAAGGAGCAATACCATAAGTATCAGTAAACATAAAATTTAAAGGTGAATAAGCCGCTGTTAATTTATCTTTTGAGAATGCTAATCCTGTACCTACGTTATCAGGGTTAGGTACAATATTTTCATCATTATCACTTACTGTTCCAGAACCAAATCCTAATTGTAAGGTTGTATTGTTTAAAAATCTTGTAGTAAATCTTCTTTGTACTTGTTTTAATTCTAATAAATTAGGAGCATCATCTTGTATAGCATTAGGGTCATTATAACTTGCGTTAGTAATAGTATTAAACACTGTATCTTGCGATAGATTTAATACTTCATACCATCTATTGCCATTACTATCAAATACATCTAATACGTTTATAATACTATTAGCATTAAGGTCTACAGTAGCAAATCTTGATGGTGTTGTAAAAGTAGCTGAGGTTGTATTTATAGTTGAGGATATAGCTTTTCTATTCTTTTTAAGTAAATATCTATCAGGATCAGCACCATTTAAACTATAAATAGTTATTTCTGTAGGATCTAAAGATCCTGATGAAGAAAAATCAACTACATCTTCTATAATAAATTTTACACTTGTGTTTTCATTTGAAGTTATTTGTGTATTTGCTGGTATTTTTAAACAGTAAGTAAAATCAGGTACAGTTGCTCCACTTCCATCTGTTGTTGCTGGTAGTTGTTGATAAAAAGCAATAGTTGCTGTAGCGGCTGTGGTTACTTTAGGTCTATAACCTAACATATAAGCTAAATCAAATAAATTTTCTTGTTGTCTTGCGTATTGTATAAATGTTTCTTGTATTTGGTTATCTAAATAGAAAGATAATACATCACCTACATAAGAAGCCATTTCTATAAATAACATTCCAGTTGAATCTGAAGAAAAATCATTATAGGTATTTGGAAAATAAGTTTTAGAATAATTAATAAGAGAGTTTCTAAAAGTATTAAAATCTCTATTAGTATATGTTATATTTCTATTTAAATTTGTATTTGCCATTATTGTAGTTGTATGTTAACTTGATCTGTTTCCCCTATATTACGAACTTCATAATCTAAAAGAAAATTTATAGTATTTCTATCATTTTGGTTATCAAATTCTACTTTTATAACCTCTATAGTTGGGAAATTAGATGTAATATTATCTCGTATAGTTGATTCTAATGCTGATGTTGTTCCTTCGTTTATTCCTTCCCATAATAAGGCTCTTAAATTAGCACCAAAGTTGGGTCTAAATACTCTTTCACCTTGGTTAGTTAATAACCAATTAATTAAATTAGTTTTTACTACTTCACGAGTTGTATAAGTAGGATTAAATACTGCTCTTCCTGTAAAAGGAAAACTAAATCCTAAAGCAGCACTACCACTATTAGATAAAGGAAAAACATTATTTATTATTTGAGCCATTATTATTTATTAGTATTCATTAACCCCATTATCTGATCCATACCAACTGTTCCATTAGGTAATGATCCATTAGCTACATCCATTCCTGGGTTAGGTCTAAAAGATTGTGCTTGATTACTATTAAAAGTACCATTTGCAGTTTCCCCTAAAATATTTCTGTAAGCATCACGTTTTTCTTCTGAAGATAATGTTGGTGTTGTTATAGTAGGGTTTATAGGTGTTGTTGAAATTGATTCAACTATAGGTGTAGTTGTAATAACTTTTGGAGATTTAACTGCCTCTAAAAGAATATCTTTTAATTCTTCTTGTATTACTTCTCTAACTGTTTCTTTTAATACTTTTTTTAATTCTGTTAACTTCATTTTTAGTTTTATTATAAATATTAGTAATTTTTGTTTTTATATCATTTATCCACCTGTTGGTCTTGGTATAGGTAAACCATTTCTACCAAAAGCAAAATACCATGGGTCATTTTCATCTAAACTAACATAACCAACATTAGTACTAAAGTAATTTACATCATTTGCATAATCGGTAGCTGTATTTTGGAAATATCCTTTTGACCAAAATGGTTGATCTGAAGATGCTTGAGCATTTGCATTATACCATGTTATTCCTAAAGCATCTTTAAGTTTAAGAAAAAGTAAAGTTTTAGCATAAGCCCTTAAATTATTTAGAGTAACACCATTAGGTGTTGATCCTACTTCTGCAGTTCCATCTCTATTATTAACAAAATATAATTCCGCTATTTGTTGTTCAGATATCCATAGATCTTCTAATTCTGAATTAGTTATGGTTTGATTATTATCTCCATTTATTGGCTGTCCATTAATAATAGGTGTATTATAACCTAAATTTTTGAATTCAAAATAATCTTTTAAAGGATCCTGGAAGTTATAAGGTCTACCTGCCAGATACATATAATTTACTACCTCAAAAACAGCTTGTAACAGAGGTTTTCTTCTGACCATTTCTGGTTTTAGTTGTGTAAATTCATTTTCTAAATTATCAAAATTCGCTGTAATTGCTAGTCTTTGCATATAAGGATCTAATCTACTATTTAGACTATCTTCAATAGCAGTAGTATTATACCATGTTTTTGAAATTGGATCATAACTTTCCCCTAAATCATCAGTCTCAATTTGTAATGCTCTAGCTTGGAATTTTATTTGACTAATTGATGCATTTAACATTTCTTCATTTACAGTATCAGCATAATCAGCTAAAAATAAAGTTTTAATAGTTGAGTTTAGTATTCTATCACCTTGTTTAAATTCATACCCTTCATTAGCAACTGCTTGCTCTAATACAGTTCTTGAATTATCAAAAGCTTCTTCAACTAATCTATCATAGTATCCAATATTAGGTCCTCTACCCTGGGATAATTCCCAAGCAGATTCATACAATTCTTCAGCTTCTGCTACAGTAGCACCATAAATAGCTACTAATATAGCAATTTGAGATGACTTCTGTATAGCTTTAAGAGGATCTACTGCTGGAGCTGGAGGTGGGAATATTAGATCTTTAGTATCTATTAACCATTTCATTTCCTCTACTAATACAATATTAGAGGAAGAAAATGATTCATCTCCATATAACATTTCAACTGGTGAGTTTGGATTATAAAATTCATTAGGTGGAAGTACGGATTCTTTGTTTTGAGCTGTTATTTGTTTTTTATTAAATGAAAACTCATCAGGATTGGGAAGTATTTGTTTTCTTAAATAATAATCCCCATATAATAACCCAGGAGGTTCATTTAATAATTTATTTAAATCTTCATTTGTTATTAACCCTACAAAATTTGTAGCATCAGCATCAATGTTATCTAAATCATCTTGAGTTACAGCAGGATCATTTGCTAAACATTCATCTAAAACTACAGTAAATTCATTTAATTTAGTGATTACTTCCCCTACATCATTACTTATTAATTCTAAAGCTTCAGGAATTGCATCCAGAGATGCTTCTTCTTTATCTATTAATGTTCCTAAACTATCTAAAGCATCTGAAAAATTATTAATTATACTTACAGGTATACCTATACCTGGAGGAAATGAGGTGGGAATAGGTAATTGCTTAATTAAAGTTTTACCTGCACTTAAAGCCTTTACTGCTACTTCAGATCCTGAAGCTACTTTATTTAATAATAATATTTTTTGTTCTACTTGTTCCAAAGCACCATTAATTTGATTTTTTTGTTCTATTAATTTTAATAATTCTGGGTATGTAGGACAAGAGTCTTTAAATTGTTCAATTAGTACATCTAAAGTTTTATTAAACTGAAATGTTGTTTTGGTTATACTAGTTACCATTTTTGATATAAATCCTGCTAAGCTCATTATAGTGTTTTTGTTGTTTTAGATTTATAATATGAAATAGAAGTTAACATAGTTTGAGCTTGTAAACCAACTTTAGTAGCTGCTTGGGTAACTGCTGTATTTGGAACATAAGGAATAGGTGTACCTACAGTTGTTAAAGTTGTTGTTAATGCTATCATATCAGTTAGTAATTTTTGAAAATCAGCTAAAAATCTGTTTCCTAAAATTACAGGTTCAGTAGCATTTTTACTTCCTAAATAAACTTCTTTAGTATTTACTATAAATTTATTTTTAGAATCTATGTTAACTGTATCCTGTGTGTTTAAGTTAATAGATGTGTTTGCGCTTAATAATATAGAATCTGTTTTGGCATTAAAATATAATCGCCCAGAATTTAATAAAACTTGTTCTCCTATAAACTCATTAGGATTTTCAGGAGGAGTATCATAAGAGTTATAATTAGTACTTGCCCCTTCAATAGGAATTTTTTGATTAGATGTTAGATAAATTGATGATTTATCACTATTTATATTTTCTACTTGAGGGACCCAAGAATCATCATCTGTAGTTGTTTGGCCATTTTTTATAATTATAATAGGTTCTCCATTAGACCCATTATCTGACCATAAATTTAATGGAGTACTATTTCCTACCGTACTACCAAATCTTATTGTGTTACCCCATCTTCCTTCTAGCAAAACATCTCCTTCAAATGGTTGAAGGTTTCTAATAGATTTTTCTTCAAAAGTTTTACCTAAAGTTATTGATTCTTGTGTTGAAGATTGTTCCTGTAATCCTGCTTCAGTATTCTCATAATTTTGAGCATTACTTTTTTGGTTTTTTAAGGGGTTAGGTAGAGCATTATGGTGTACATTATTCCATAAGTTAACAGTTTGAAAATAATAAAATTGATATCCACCATTTAAATCAAATTGTACTGATGGGTTAGGTAATGATATTATAAATACAATTTCATTTATAACAGGAAGAGTTTGAATGTTTGAATTTAACGGGGTTGCAAAGGATAATGTTTCTATTTTTTCAGTTCCAGGATTATTTATTTCTTCATATAAAATACCTCCCATACCTGCATATTCACCATATTTTTTCCAAGTAGCGGGATAATCATTACCATTTAAAGATACAAATTTTACTCTTACAGGTATAATTTGTGTGTTTTGAAGCTCAGAAAAAGTAGATTCCGATGATGCTTTCCCGTACTTAGTCATTATTTATCTTTTTTCAATTCATTAGATACTCTTTCTAACTTGTCCATTTCAGCTAATAATGCATCTTTTTCTTCTTCAGTAATACTAAATTCACTATCATCCCCCGTATTTTGAACTGCACGTTGTATTATTGTAGCCATTTTAATTAATTGCTCATCATTTTTAACACCTATTTCTAAATACTCTTTAATTAAGGGTACTATTAAAGTTGCATCACCTATTTCTTGTATTAAAGGTTTTAATTCACTAATTAAAGCCGATATTTGTTGTTTTTTTGTTGTTTGATTATCATATATTTCATGTAAAATATCTGAAAATTTTTTATCACCAAACACTATTGAATCTAATTGTCCCATAATTTTTGATTATAAATATTAGAAATATAAGTTTTTAAGATGGGAAATAACCCCTTTCATGGTAAAATAAATATTTTTCCTTAAATACCTTATGAAGTTTATTAGCTATTTTAGTTATTTTAGGGGTTTTTACATCAATCATTTCCCTAATGTAAATATATAATGCCTTTTTATTAAAAACATCTATAGCATCTCTCTTTCTAAATAATTCTAATATACAATCAGCTATTTGAGCATCATATTCTTTTGGAAAGTATTGATATATTCTTTCTGTTATAAATTTTACATATAAATCAATAAAAACAGATAATCTATCTCCTTCTTTATATCCTAAAGTATGTAAAGAATCACCTTCAAACCCATCACCTATTTCAATAAACTTTTTTGAAGATTGTTCTAACTTTTCATTAACAATAAAAAAAGCATTATCGGAATAATCTAAATTTTGGTGTTTAGATATATCCTCAACTGATACTTTATCTATTTGTTTTTTATAATTCTTTTGGTTATAAATTATTAACCATCTTTTTACTATAGTACCAAAATAAGAATATGCTTTTGCTCCTTTAGAGACATCAAATAAATGTATTTTATCTAATAGAAAAACCATTATTTCATGCTGTAGGTCTTCTAAATTTTCAACCCCATCTGTGTAGTAAAACTTAAAAGTATGTATTATATTTTGAGTTAGTTTATAAAAAGGATAATGAATTTCCTTTGAATATATATCACTTTTAAATTCACTATTATTGCTTATATTATAAGCAACAATTGCATTTTCTGTTTCTTGTGTAAAGTAATTTCTCTTTTGCCTTTTTTTCTTTGCTGCTCTTATTATATTATCCATGTAATCATAGCTTATATGTCTTTAATTTTAAATTCATTTAACATTCCTTGTATAGCCATAACTGTTTTAAAGAAAAAACCTATTTCATCATCACTTTCAAACCTTCCCTGCGAATCCAATTTTTTTAATTTTGTATCTGATATTTCAATTGCTTGAGATATTTTATTTAAATATTTCATATATTCTACTAATATATCTTCTTGTTTTTCGTTCTTTCGTACTAAATTTAAAGAGGCAAAACCCAATACTATTACAGACATTGACAAAACTGATATTATTATTATTTCCATATTATAAATTATTTAACATATTTTGTAATCCTGGACTTGATAGTTTACCAAGTGCTTTAGTTTTTATAGATTTGTTAGATTTAACTGTAAAATTATCTAATTTTTTAGGATCATTTTTAAATTTAGGTAGCCATTCTATTTCAAATTCAATTCGAGCTGCCATCATATCTGCTTGATGTAAAATAAAAGGTAATGATGTTCTTGGCTTTTGCTCCGGCATCCATCCTTTTAAATATTTATCATTTGCTGAATCATATAATCCATCATGTGTTTGAATTGCTATCATTTCATTAAATGTATATTTAATATCATTATCCTGAAGTAGGAATAATCCCCTATCTGGAACTGATGAAAATGCTAATTTTTTATTAAACATATAATCTTCACCTAATTTATCTTTTCTCCATTTATCTGTCTGAGGAATATAAGATTCATGATTAGCATCCCCCATTTTACCTAAATCATGATTAATGGCTGAAAATACTAATTCTTCTTGAGTGAAAGTAGTCATATCACAACCAAACCCTTCCCACAATGCTGACATTGATAAAGCTGCTTTTATTACTCTATTAACATGATCTACATAACCACCTGGGAAAGCCGAATGGTATTCTTTTTTATGAGCAGCAGGCATAAGCATAATACGCTCTGCGTATGTTTCATAAAATTTAGTTAGTTGTTCTTTACGAGGGGATGAAATATGAGTATCAATATAACTCATAAATTCAATCCAATTTGATTGTATTTTTTCTGCTGATAATTTCATAACTTTTATTTTTATTTAAAATGTATCTTGTTCACGATCTAAAAACATTTTTATATTCGTTGCTTCTTCTTTAGTTTTTTCAATAATTACTCTAAATTCCTCAACATCTGCATTTGGTCGTTTTAGTATAAATAACAACTGTTGTTGTAACCCCTCTATTTTTTCACATAAACGAATTACATTTTCTTTATTTCTCATATTTTATTTTATTAATTATGTTATGGTACCTATGTACCCTATATCTTTTTATCTTTACTTCTCTATCTCTCATCCCCTATGTACCTTAATACCTTTTTACCCTGTATTCCCAATATATATAGAATAACTTGGGGATCCAAGCTACTTTGAAAGATAATTTAAAATATTTTGGAGGTGAGCACATCTTTCGTATTGTTCTGTTTCTATAAAAAAATCAATACCTAACTGTAGTGTAACATTTAATTGTTTATCGGCATACATTTTAATACTTTTTTTATCATTTTCATTATTTAAATTTATCTTTTTTATATAAGACCACGCTCTATTATATGTTACAAACTTCCCAGCTTCTTCCATATCACCCATATCTAAATCATTATTTGATTTTTTAAAAAGTTTTAACATCTTTTTATTAAAACTAAAATGATTAAGTATTAACTTTTCATACATCCCAACCCAATAAGTAGGAGTATTTTTAAAATCAATTAAAGTAGTACCACTTTCAGTACCATCTAAATTGTCTTGAGGACCAAATAAATCAAATATATTATTAACATTTACCATATATTATAAATATACAAAAAATACACTATATATCCTATTTATTTAAATCTGCATCAAAGAAGAACATCTGCCATAATCTCCCACTAGCAATATCCCACCCAAAATAATCTCCAGCACAGTGTAAAGAACCAGCATCAAATATAGCTAATCGATTGTATACATTTCCTATCATATCTACAGTTTCAAATAAAGTTCCATCTGTAAATGTTTTTTGATTTGGAAAAAAATCTAAAACTTCACCTTGTTCATTATGATATATTTTATTTTTTTTATTAGCTATTATCCTAGTTCCAGCTGAAAATGGAGCATTTGGGGTTAAATAAATCATAGCTGCCCACTGCTGTGAGTCACAATGGTGAGCTGTTGGAGAACCTGCTATATTAGATTGAAATCTTCCATTCATACCATAATCATTCCATTTTGTAATTTTAGAATTCATTATTTTTTCAAATCTCTCTTTAATACCTTCAACTTCAAATTGTTTTCTAGTTCTCATTCCTACATAACCCTCATCATCCCAATAATATTGTCCTAAAGCAAATTCTCTTACCTCATCAGGATTATCATAAAAGTTATCTATAGTCCAAACTCTAGGTTTTGCTTTATTTGAAATTTTAAATTTATTGGTTTCAACTATACCCCAATCTGATTTATTATTTAAATCTTTTACATATTCTTTTTTCATTTTATTTTTTTTTAAATTTAATTACCATTTTGTATTCATCAATCATAAAAGGATCACCTACTAATCTATTTTTAATTTTATCTTTAATATTATTAAAATTTATATTAGACCAATCTTCACCTACAAATTGATCATCCTTTTTACCAACCCCATCATCACCTATTTTATCCCAATCATCAACACATATTAAACATTCATTCTTAAAATTATTAAATATATGCATTATTTCTTCTTCTAAAGGTACTTGTTCAGCAGCTGTAGGTAACATATTAACTTCTCCTCTATGGGCTGTATTTTTACCTCTTTCCCAACTATTAGCTCCTTTCCATTTTGAATTTTCCCAATCTACATTATCATCCCCACTCCAATGGGCATCTAAAAAGAAAAATACCTTTTCATCCTCTATAGATGTGTTTAGTTTGTCTATTAAATGGTTCTTTAATACACTAGCACTATCTCCTAAATAACATTCTACATTAGGATTATTTTTAAAATTTTTAGATACTACATTATATAATCCTTCATCTAATTCTATAGTATGAACTTTATTAAATTGAGTTTGTAAATATTTAGTAGTAGCTCCTAAATAAGTTCCAGTTTCAACTGCTGTTGTATAATCTTTACCTATATAGGGTAATATTCTTCTCCATTTTTCATCATCAAATTCAGAATCTATAGGTATTTCACTATTTTCCTCTACATTTGAAGGTATAATACCATTTTCACATCTAGAACACATATCATATGTAGTATTCTTTTTAGGCATAATATCATCATATTCCTGAGTGTATAAATTTCCTAATATTTCTTCTAAATTGTAATCCATACAACATAAAGAAACATCTCCATTAGGTAATAAAATGTTATGGTATAAATCTTCTATACAACCACAAGTTCTTTTATCATTACGAAATACCGTTTTAACCTCATTCATTACTTCAGTTAATTCAGGTTTTAATTGTGCTTCTCCTACTAAATTACCTGCTCTATGCCACATTGTGTATTTATTAACTTCATTATCTGGATATAAATGTGTAACTTTATTATGTGCTGTACCCATTGCCATTACCATAAAATTAGATATATTAGCATTTTTTAAGGCTTCAACTACTTTAATATACTTTTCAGTAACAGGATGCTTAGCTCTTTTTTCTTCATCTGGTAAATGTAATGTAAACCCACCATTAGGTCCCCCACAAAAAGGAATATGTTTAATTTTCTCTACATCTTTTAAAGTCATGCCCACAGCAGTTGTAAAAACAGAAACTCTATGTCCTTGATCATGAGCATAAACCATCATATCTGAGCAATGTTTATTCATATAGGGTTCAATAAACCCTGAAAATGTGATTCTTACTTCTGTAGGTAATTTATCTATTGCTAATTTAAATTGTTCCATACTCATTGTTCTTTCTTTATGAGTAGTAAAATGTTTAGAATCCCATACTTTTTGTAAAGTTCTTTGAGGACAAAATACACAATCTACAACACAACCCTTTTTAGGTATTGTTGTTGTTATCTCCATTGTAGGCCATTCAGTAATACTCCAATGTTTGTTAACAGATTTTATATTTTTTTTATTATTATTTTTTTTAATTCTATGATTTATATTTAAATTCATAATATTATTATGAACATATTGTTTAAAGTCATTATTTAAATTATGATTATTATATAAGTCAATAAAGATATCTTCACTTTCTTTTAATTTCCCAATTTGCCATCCAGCAAAACCTTTATAAAATAACAAACCATAATACCCAGGATATTCTTTAAAATGTAAAAAATCCTTATTATTTTTAAAATTACTAATTCCTATACAAGCATATAAATACATTTGGTGAAACTTTTCTTCATTAGATTTAAAACTACCTTCACCATAAATTTCTAACCAATTACACATAAAATAATAAGCTTCTGGTCTAGTTGGGGATTGTGATATAGTAGTTAATAATTGACCTCTTTCAAATATTTCTCTATTCTTAACATTTTTCATACACGCCCAGGATTGCAGTAAACTTTCATAAACTAAATCATCATTATTTGATATTTCAGCACATCTTAAGTAATAAGACATAGCAGCTGCATACTGATTTACATCAAAGTATTCATTTGCTAATTCAAAATTATTTTTTTCATCTCTAGGAGATAAAATATAATTTTCTAATTTGTTTTGTAATTTATAATTTTTCATATTCTATTTTATCTAAAATAATTTTAGGCATTTTTAATATATAGGCAGCATTATCTTGATATCCAAAAGTAATAAGCAAATTATCTCCTTGTTCTGCTAAACCACAATTAAATTCTATCATAGCATCCATAAACTTAAATCTTTTAGATACCTTTACTATATTCCAATCATTATCATAAAATACAAATCTATGGTAATAATGAGCATCTTTCCCATTCCCAACTGGATGGGATGGGAAAAAAACTTCATGGGTTATACATAATCTGTATTCACCAAAAGGTATAACTTGGGACCCACCTCTTAAATCACATTTATCTAATTTTGTTATAGCAATCTTTTTATGTTTTTTAACAACTACCTTACAAGATTTATCTTCACAATCTACTTTTACTAACTCAACAGGATCAGCATGTCTTAAAAAATGATAAGGCATATCTAATACAGGCATCCAATTTTTCTCTAAATAAGTATCTTTTTCTGGGACTTCAATTCTATCTCTAGTTAATTCAAATACATCATTTGGGGTACAAACAATTTCACACATTTCCATCCTACCTGTTCCAATCTCATCAATATCTCTTCTTACCCCACAAGTATATAGCAAATTTTCCCATTTAAATATTCTAACATCTTCTTGTCCTATAAAATCCCAAAGAGGTTTCTTATCAAATTTATCAGTATTAATTTTATTATGTTGGGTAATATCTAATTCATCATTTAATTTACATAAATAATTAGTAGTTTCTAAAAACATAAAATTTTCAGGATTCATATACTGCATCGCACCCCATAACCCCCAATATTTTTGGTTAAATTCAACATGGTGCATCATATATCCTACATGCCTTATATTAACTAATATACCTTCTTTTTTATCTATATAAACAGAAGCATTACATAACCCCGTACCATTTGTTTCATCACCCGGTATTATTAGAGGTTTTATAAATCCTCCATATTTAGTAGATAGTTTTACAAGATTATTTTCTTTTGGATATAATTCTTCCCAATTCATATATTAATTTTTATGTGTTTTCATATACTATTATGATGTTTGGTTATAACTATAATATAACGCATTAAAACCGCGAATTAACGCGATTTTATGCGTATATTTTAATTTATTAATTAGCATATTCTAAAGCTTTTGCAAACATATTTCTATTTAAATCTAAATCTTGTTTAAAATTCTTAATTATACGAGCTTGTCTTTGTTTACCTGATTTAGTATTATAATAAAAATTACCATTAATAATATTTTCCTGTACTCTATTAAATACTTCCCATAACCCACTACCAACATCTTCTTTACGTTGAGATTCTAATACATTAGTAATTGCAACATCATTATATGTATTATCTGTTCCTTTAATTCTAATATCAAGTAATGATTTAGCTAATTCTAATATTTGCTCTCCTTCTAAATTAGTTTCTTTCATTTTGTTCATTGATTCAACTGTTAAAGGTAACTTCTCAACCATATCTTTAATCATAATCTGTAAATCCTCAAATGTATAACCCATATGACGCATTTTAACATCTTCAAACTTTTCATCTGCAATAACTAATCCATTTGCACAAATTAATCTAAATAATCCTGCCGTAAATGTAAAAGCATTTTTACCATCATGAGAATTTGTTAATAATATCTGAGGATAAACAGTATCACCATCAGCCCCATTAATAACAATATCATCATTTCTAAACACTAATAAATGCTTTTGAAATCCTTTTGTATGTTTAGTTCTAGCTTTAACTTCTTTAGCTTCAACAACTCCCCAACCTAATAATTGCATATCATCAATAACTTTTTCTGTTGGGATATGAGTATATTTATCTGAAACCTCATCTGAAGGTGTAGTAGTAAATACTGAAGGAGCTGCATTATTAATTACCTCCTTACTCATAAATTTTGCTGATTGTAAATTTTCTGTGTTGATCATCATAACTTTTATTTTTTAATTAATTTTCCGGCTTCGTGCCTTATTTACCCCGTAAATATACGAAAGCTCTTTCGGGTATCCAAGCTTCCTGCGCATTACTTTATAATTATCATTGATTTAGGAACACTGAATGTTTGACCATTAAAATCAACTTTACATTTTTTATTGTTAACTTTAATAATTTCACCAATCATACCTATAACTTTTTTATGATCAACA
>Ga0209634_1000617_pt1 | contig 27438 bp, 29 predicted proteins | sample LinPmetageLP40_FD_184043 | JGI IMG/M metagenome (GOLD analysis project Ga0209634, IMG submission 184043) | Marine viral communities from the Pacific Ocean - LP-40 (SPAdes) (version 2) | ecosystem: Environmental > Aquatic > Marine > Oceanic | place: Pacific Ocean | collected 2010-08-26 | reverse complement strand
TGATAATTTTTATACCTCTACATATCCTGTTGTATCATCTGGTAAAGATACTAAAATTATCATTACATCAACAGCTAATGGTATTGGCAATATTTTTCATAAGATATGGGAAGGTTCAGTACAGGGTACAAACGAATTTAAATCTTTTCGTGTTGATTGGTGGGATGTTCCTGGTAGAGATGAAAATTGGAAAAATTCTACTATATCTAACACTTCACAACTACAATTTGATCAAGAATTTGGTAATACATTTATAGGTACAGGAGATACTCTTATAAATGTTGAAACTTTATTGGGACTAAAAATGAAAGATCCTATAGAAATCACTAGTGATGGTGTTAGATTGTATGAGCGACCTAAAGAGGGCAATACTTACACATGTTTAGTTGATGTTGCACAGGGTAGAGGAAGAGATTATTCAACATTCAATATAATTGATGTAAGTGATCGTATTTTTAAACAAGTCGCAGTATATCAAAATAATACTATATCTCCATTACTATATCCTAATATCATATATAAGTATGCAAAAGTATACAATGATGCTATGGTAGTTGTTGAGTCAAACGATGCTGGTCAAGTCGTATGTAATGGTCTTTATCATGATCTAGAATATGAAAATATGTTTGTAGAATCCGTTATTAAAGCAGATTCTTTAGGTATTAGAATGAACCGTAAAGTAAAAAGAATAGGCTGTTCTTCATTCAAAGATTTAATAGAAACGAACAAACTTGAAATATATGACAGAGAAACTATTTCAGAGATTTCAACCTTTACAGCAAGAGGAAATTCTTGGGAAGCTACAGATGGCAATCATGATGATTTAGTAATGAATTTAGTATTATTGGGATATTTTGTGGGTACAACATACTTTAATGAAATGACAGATATTAATATTAAAGATTTAATGTTTTCACAAAGAATGCGTGAAATTGAAGATGATGTATTACCTTTTGGATTTATAGATGATGGTAGATATGAGCCAGTAGAAACTCCTAATCCTTGGCAAGTGCAGAAAGCCGCATCTTGGAATGAATGGTGAAAATAGATATTATATAAATAACAGTAATTGAACATAACCGTATTATGACAACTTATAATTCTATTACTTGGAAAAGGAAAGAAACATGGCGTTATTCTCACCATCAGAGTCTCCTGCTGTCGTTGTAAAAGAAGTTGACCTTACTAATGGCGTTGCCAACGTGCCTACTTCAACAGGGGCATTCGTTGGTAACTTTAATTGGGGTCCATGCAACGAACCGACTCGAATCAACAATGAAGCTACACTTGTTAGTACATTCGGCGCACCCGATGTATCGAACACTGTAGACTTTCACTCAGCATCATACTATTTAAGATATTCTGACGATCTAATGGTCGTCCGTAGCGCTGGCGACTCTGCAAAAAATGCAGTAGACTCAGATGCCACAGCAATTTTAATAAGAAATGACACTCACTTTGATACATTAGCTTTAGATAGTTCAGTATCATTTATTTCTAAACATCCTGGAGAACTTGGAAACTCTATTGAAGTACATCTATGTACAGCACATAGTGACTCAGCATTCGATGGCTGGGCTTACAAAAGTAGCTTCACAAGCGCACCAATGACTTCTGATTATGCTTTAAAGGTTGGCGGTATTACTGCAACCACAGATTCTGATCGAAGAGTCAGTACTATTAAAGATGAATGTCATATCGTGGTTCTTGACGCAGACGGAGAACTTACAGGATCAAAAAATCAAATTCTAGAAACTTTCCCTTTTGTATCTTTGGCTAAAGGTGCCAAAAGATCAGATGGTACAAGCAATTTTATTAAAAATGTAATTAACAATCAATCTTCTTATTTAAGATTTGGTAATTTTCCGCAAGTTGGACTTCCTGCAAAATTTTCTGAAAACGCGGGCGAAACATTAACCGCAGCTAATGCAGCAACAATAAATTATACATTTGATAGTGCAGGTGGTAATAATATTGGTGGTAATAATGATATCATTGCAATTAAATTTAATGGAGGAGTAAACTCTGGCACACTAGACAAGAGTCATATTCAAGATGGATTTGATAATTTTGAAGATCCTAATGCCCATCTTATAGACTTTTTAATAGCACCTTCTATGCTTTCAGCTACGGATCAAGTAACAGTTGTAAATGATCTTGTTACAACTGCCGCAAGTATTCGCAAAGATTGTATTGTAGTAACTTCTCCAAATAGGAATGCTGTTATTTCTTCTACTCCGAATACATCAATTGTTGCAGGAGTAAAAAACTTTACTAGAAGTTCTTACCTAGCAGTAGATAACAATTTTCTGAAAGTTTACGATAAGTATAATGATGAATTCATTAATATTCCTGCGGCTTCATCAACTGCTGGACTCATGGCAGCAACAGATAATAACTTTGCACCTTGGTTCTCACCTGCGGGTACCCGTAGAGGACAATATTTTGGAGTTACAAATCTAGCATATAGCCCAACTAAATCTGAAAGGGATGTGTTATATCAAGCTGGCATCAATCCAATTGCAAATATACCTGGACAAGGAATATTGCTCTTTGGTGATAAAACGCACCTTGCAAGACCGTCTGCATTTGATAGAATCAATGTTCGCAGATTGTTCCTTGTCCTCGAAAGAGCAATTTCAAACGCAGCACAAAATATTCTCTTTGAATTTAATGATGAATTTACAAGGGCAGAATTTGTGAATGTGGTTGAACCTCTGTTGAGAGATGTACAGGGTCGTAGAGGTATCACAGACTTTAAACTCGTATGTGATGAAACTAACAATACACCATTAGTCATTGACACTAATCAGTTTATTGCTACACTATTCATTAAACCCGCAAGATCAATCAACTTCATTACTTTAAACTTTACTGCGGTTCGTACCGGCGTGGCGTTTGAAGAAGTTGTTGGCACAGTAAGCTAAGGAGAGAAAAATGGCTATTTTAGGCGTAGATGATTTTAAAGCTAAGTTAAGAGGCGGTGGTGCAAGACCTAATCTTTTCAAAGCTACTATCAACTTCCCTGGCTACGCGGCTGGGGATGTTGAACTTACATCATTCATGTGTAGAACTGCACAGTTGCCCGCTTCACAAGTAGGAGTTATACCTGTAAACTTTAGAGGTAGAATTTTGAACATGGCAGGCGACCGTACATTCAACCCATGGACCGTTACTATTATTAACGATACTAACTTTGATGTAAGAAATGCGATGGAACGTTGGATGAACGGTATTAATGCACACTCTGCAAATACCGGTCTTACAAATCCACAAGAGTATCAAGCAGATTTACTTGTAGATCAACTTGATAAAGACGAAACTATATTAAAGCGTTATGAATTTAAAGGCGCTTTTCCAAGTAGTGTTAGTGAAATTACAGTTGATTATGCAACTAATGATCAGATTGAAGAATTCACAGTTGAATTCCAAATTCAATATTGGTCGTCTTTAGGCACTACTAGTTAAGATATAAATACTTGAAAAGGTGAGGGGTTAGCTCCTCACCTCCTCTGCATTATAATATTAGGAAAAAATATGGCTGACAATGAATTTACAAAACTTTTTGGCTTTGAGTTTAGACGCTCTGGTAAAAAAGATAATGATAAACAAAAACTAAAATCCGTCATTGCACCACAAAATGATGATGGTGCTGGTTATGTTACAGCCTCAGGTAGTCACTTTGGTCAATATGTTGATATTGATGGTGACAACACTAAAGATAATATAAGTCTCATTCAAAAATATAGAGGTATTGCAACTCATCCAGAAGTTGATATGGCTATTGAAGATATCGTAAATGAAGCTATTGTAAACAATGAAGATGATACCACTTTAAAATTAAATTTAGACGAAATTGAAACTCAAGATAATATCAAAGAACAAATCCAAGAAGAATTTGAATATGTACTGTCGTTGTTTGATGCCACAGAACACGCACACGATTTATTTAAAAGATGGTATATCGATGGAAGAATTTATCATCACATTCTTGTAGATGAAAATAATCAGAAGGCAGGTATTCAAGAATTAAGATTTGTTGATGCTATAAAAATTCGTAAAGTAAAAGAAATTAAAACTAAAAAAGATGCAGTAACAAATGCTGACATAATCGATGAAATTAAAGAGTACTATATTTATCAAGATAAACCAGGAAAAGCTGCACCTGGAACAATGTCTAACAAAGGTATAAGATTTAGTACAGACGCTATCAATTATGTAACAAGCGGTCTTTTAGATGAAACAAGAAAAAAAGTTGTCTCTCATTTACATAAGTGTATTAAGCCTGTCAATCAATTAAGAATGATGGAAGACTCTCTGGTCATTTACAGATTGAGTCGTGCACCAGAACGTAGAATTTTCTATGTTGATGTTGGTAACTTACCTAAAGGTAAAGCAGAAGAATATATGAAAAATATCATGACCAAATATCGTAACAAACTAGTTTATGATGCTGGTACTGGTGAGTTACGCGATGATCGTAAACATATGTCAATGCTAGAAGATTTTTGGCTACCTAGGCGTGAAGGTGGTAGAGGTACAGAAGTTTCCACACTTCCCGGTGGTGATAATTTAGGTCAGATCGATGATATTATTTATTTTCAAAAACGTCTTTATCGTGCATTGAATGTTCCTCTCAACAGACTAGAGCAAGAATCACAATTCTCACTCGGTAGAGGCAATGAAGTTACTAGAGAAGAAATAAAGTTTTCAAAGTTTATTGATAGACTGCGAAAAAAGTTTTCTATGGTATTCTTACAAGTTTTGAAAAAACAACTTATCTTAAAAAGAATTATTACAGATGCAGATTGGGATGAATGGAAGACCGATATTAGAATTGACTACGCAAGAGATAACTATTTTGCAGAATTAAAAGATGCTGAAATATTGAGAGAAAGATTGCAGACTCTAGAATTGATGACAAACTATGTTGGTGATTATTTCTCTAAAGGATTTATTCTTAAAAATGTTCTTAAATATACAGAAGATGATGTAAAAGACCTCAAAAAAGAAATTGAGACTGAAATAAAAGATGGCGATCTTCCTGATCCGGCAGAAGAAGAAGATCAAGACGATAGGCGTTAATTATGGCTAGTAGTACGAAATTAAGCTGGCGATTTCTTCATGGAGATAATACAAGCACAGCTAGAGTTAATGCTGGAGAAATATCATATCTAACTGGTACTGCAGAAGATATCACCGAAGATAATTTTCTCGCACTTGCTAGTATAGTAGAATTAGAATATCCTGTTAGAACGGATGGTGCCACATCAACGAATCATGAGACAATTTTATATGAACTTAAAGAAGAAGGTGGTGAAGCACCCGGTAGTATAGTATATAGAATTAGTTTTATTCTAGATGGTGAAGATTTAGATAATATAATAGAATTTGATGAAGGCATAGAAATTAATCAATTTCGTCAATCGATACGTCAGAGAACACCTGCAATTTCAACATCTACAGTTCTATACATCGGAATAGAAAAGATTGAAAAAACTACAGTCCGAGTTGGTAGTTTTCGCCGAAGAAGAAGGCGGGGAGGATCAACAAATACACTTTTACAAAATTTTATAATAGGATTTAAAGTAAAGCAGCCTGTTGCAGATACAGATACGTTGTCAATTTCTCCAGGCACTGGTGCAGATAGTGCTACCTCAGAAGGTGCTGGTTCTGTTGTAACCACATCATTAGAGTCAAATTTAGATTCAGATGCAGATGTAGCAGCCACACAAAAATTATTACTAGATTCTGCAATAGCTTCAGGTATAGCACCAGATAGTTCTGGAATAGTAGCTGGAGTAGATTTAAAAACTATTTCATCTATAGTTCCTGGACCTTCAATTCTTTTAGATAGTTCTGGAAATAGACCTATTCCAAAAGTTGAAGGTATAGATGTAGATAGTGCAGAAATAAAAAATCTACAAGCCGATAGCGCCACAATAGATAAAATTACTGCAGATGGTGGATCTATATCAAAAATTACTTCAGATAGTGCATCTATAACAAACTTATCTGGTAATTCTATGGAATTTGATAGTGCTACTTTAGGGAAATTAAATCTTTCTAAAGATGCTGTAATAGAATTAGGTAGTACTAGTGACAGTGATGGTTTAGGCAATTTATCCGATCTTACATCGATTAAGTCTGATGCTATTACCTCTCCATCGGTCGATACTAAAAGTCTTGAAGCGGATAGTGCTAAAATAGTAAGTGAATTAGAAGTGGGCAGATATGGAATCGACGCTGGTAATCCAGATGATGAACTTGTTCTACTTGATGAAAATTATGGCGGAATTTATTACAAAAAAAATACAGTCAAATATGCATCACTAAAATTTAATGAACAAGATGATAAATGGCATTTTCATCCTAACATAAGAGTTTCCGATTTAGACAGTGATGGAATACCAGATGAAGATGCAGTATCTAATAACTTATCACAACTAGGTAGTGGCGCCCACGGACAATTTTTATCTTATAATGCCATATTAAATCAATATGAATGGGATTATATTGTAAAATCTGGCAAAATTGTTTCTACTGATGCAGAACTTGCTATAGAACTGGCAAATAGACCTTTGCCAAACTCAAATGTAAATGCACAAAACAATAAACAAGACTTAATTCACTCTACTTGGAATACTTTCAATCACGGTAGTACGACAAACTCAACAGAAGAATATTCAAATTATCCTTTTAATGATAGTAATTTAGGGTTTGTATTTTATGATATAACAAATCATATAGTAAAAACTTTGACTTCTGATCATGATGAACAAAGCATAACTGGTCTTGTATCGGACAAAAGTTATGAGGAATATGAAGCTGATATAGTTTTTACTGGAGATAGTTCTAATAAATCTATGGGATTTGTTATAGGTTTTATAAATGAGGGTAAAAAAAATGCAGAAGATGCCGATGGCGTATTTGAAAAGAAATCAACTTTAACATTATTCAGAACACCTAATCCTGCAGGATTTGATGGCAGTGATACTCCTATGGACCATAGTACAAAAGTATATACAAGTTATGCACTTGTATTAAATGCTTTCCAAGAAGATCAGCATATTTTAGATTTTGATGGTACAAGTGAGATTGGTGGTACAACACATTCGTCGTGGGCAGATGCAGGTTCAACAGCGATAAGAATTAAAAAAGATTTAGAACATCTAGTGATTACACTATCTAATTTTGGTAGTTCTGTTCCAAATGATAATATGATATTCGACTTTGACCTTATTAATAATTTTGAAGGACGCGCTAAAAGTTTTGCTGGTCAAGTGCAATATGGATATGTAACAAATGGTGTTAAAGCCGGTACATTTCAAGGTACATTTAAAGGTGGTGGATTAAGCGATATTAATATGGATGATGCTATTGTTGATATTAATAATGAAGAAGTTTACATTTATATAGATTCTGCAGCAACATCAACATATAATTTACCAGTTGGTTATCAAAAACTTGATAGTGATTTAGATGGTACCGGTACACCTATAGACTTTTTTAAAGAAGAATTTAGTTTAGGTAGAATATTTCATAATCCAAATTCTGTGCCGCCTAAAACTTGGTATAAAGATCCTTATACTACATTTGAACTTGCAACAATATTTCGTGAAGTTTTCGAGGACAAATCTCCACAACTTGGAGGTAATCTAGATTTAAACGGATTTGATATTAATAATGTATCTGGTCCTATTGTAATTGATCCAGCACCAGCAAGTGGTATTGGTGGAACGGTTCAAATAAAAGGTGATTTGGAAGTTCAAGGAACAACTACCACTGTCAATTCTACCGAACTCAGCATTGCTGATAAGAATATAGAAATTGCAAAAGGTGCTGCAAATGCAGCCGCCGCTGATGGCGGTGGTATCACAATAGATGGCGCGGGTGCTACAATATTATATAACGCGGACAGTGATGCTTTTGCATTTAATAAAGCCTTTGCTAGTCCCCTTGCAGGTGGTACAAATTTAATATCAGGATATAATACAGATAATCTGAATGAGGGCACAAATCTTTATCATACTACAGCAAGAGCAAGAGCAGCTATTGGATCATCTGACAATGGCGGTGACGGTTCATTTAGCTATAATACATCAACAGGAGTTATATCTTACACAGGACCAAGTGCCGCTGAGACACGGGCACATTTTTCAGCAGCAACCACAGGCACTGCAAGCTATACGCAATTAGCATATAGTAGTGGCGTATATACTTTAAATGTAGATCCTTTAGATGCTTCTGAAATACCTAGTTTAGCCGCTTCAAAAATAACATCTGGTGCTTTTGCGGATGCTAGAATTCCTAGTTTAGCCGCTTCAAAAATAACATCTGGTGCTTTTGCGGATGCTAGAATTCCTAATTTAGCCGCTTCAAAAATAACATCGGGTATTTTTGACTCAGATAGAATACCAACTTTAGCTACTTCGGATATAACATCGGGTATTTTGGACTCAGCTAGAATTCCCATTATGACATACTCCGAAGTTAGCGGTACACCAACATCAATAACTGATCTAGGAATAAGTGACGGCACTTCTGGTCAAATTTTAAAAACTGATGGTTCTGGTGGATTTACTTTTATAACTCCGCCCGTATCTGGAGTCACTTCTGTTGCTACCGGAACAGGACTGTCTGGCGGAACTATTACTTCTACAGGCACTATTAACTTGGCAAATACTGCGGTAACGCCAGGATCATATACTACTGCAGATATTACTGTTGATGCACAGGGTAGAATAACAGCGGCATCTGATGGTACATCTGGCGATAATGCATATACTGGTATTACAATATCTGAAGATGGTGGTACAGGATCATTTGTTGCAAGTGCTTCTAGCGCAAATGCCAATTCTGGAACAGATAGACTAGATTTTATAGCAGGTACAGGAATAACAATTCTGGGAACTTCTTCAGCATCATCAAATGGTGATAAAATTAAAATATCTTCATCTCCAGGAACCACAGTTAATTCAAATGCTAATAATAGAGTCATAACAGGTAGTGGAACTGCAAACACTTTAAATGGTGAAGCTAATATGACGTTTGATGGTTCAACTCTTGCTGTAACTGGAGCAATTACAGCGACTGGAAATGTGACTGCAGCATTTTCTTCGGACTTGAGACTTAAAGAAAACTTAGAAAAAATTGATAATGCTCTTGAAAAAGTAGATAATTTAAATGGTTATACATTTAATTGGAATGAAAAAGCGGACTTTATTTTTACGCCTAGAAATAAAAGAGAAGCTGGAGTTATTGCTCAGGAAGTTGAAAAGGTAATGCCAGAAGTTGTTGTGGATAGAGTTGATGGATACAAAGCTGTTTATTACGAAAAACTTGTACCTATCTTGATCGAATCTATTAAAGAATTAAAAGCAAGAATTGAAGAATTAGAAAGTAAAAAATGACTTTACCATTCAGTGGAACAATAACATTAAATGATATAAATTCGGAGTTTGGTAATGGCGCATCTCTAACACAAAATTATAATGGTAATTTAACTTCCGCAGAACGTGTTGATCATCCTTTAGTTCCAGCATCTGGAGATATTTCTCTTTGGGATTTTTACACAGTAACTGCCCCAAGTTCCGGTCCTGGATTGTTTAATACAAATCATAATATGCTTGTTCAAACGTTTGGAACTGATGGATCTACTACTGATGCCGCTGGAGATACTGTAGTAGTTAAGACTTTTACAGGATGGGAAGTCATGTTAGGTCAATTGGTTACAGGAGTTTCTAATACCCCTGGAACTAGTGTGACCAGTCTTACCGATACAACATATCCTGCAAATAATTTAAATGTAACAGCAAACAATCAAGCTGGTAATAGTGGTCCTCATAAAGATACAAATATTAGCCATTCTGGAAATTTTAATCGTACTGGTGATCCATCATTTACTGTATCTTTTATTACGCCAGACTATATTATAGACGGATCAGCATCAGGACATAATGCTATTAGATTAAGTAGCAGCATGTGGACCGATACGGGATTTGATGTTGTCAGAGGTCCGATTTTATATTCTGCAACTGCTAGGGCAGTTGCGGCTGGCGAAAGAGTTAAATTTCTATATAGAGCGGAATCAGGAGGAGATGCTTATGATTTATTTGCTTATGCTGTTGATCCTAGCAATGGAAATCAACAAATACTATTAAATACAACTCAAAATTCTAGTGGTGGCGCAACGGATTGGATATCAAGTGTAACTACAATAACCACATCGGGTAATTATTTATTTGTTTTTTGTAATGGTACTTTTGATTTTACAGGAGGTAGACTTGCTGGAGCGACCGTTTATGTGACAGATATTGAAGTTGTGTCGGGTGGTAATCTTACAGGAGGAGGTTTTAGTGGTGTTGGTAATAATCCTAACTGGACATCAAATACAACAACTTCTGCAGTAACATTCACTACAAGTGGAAGTGGAATAGATGCTGTATTAAATATACAAACTGTTGGTACTCAAGCCGTAATTAGAGTTATTGAAGAAGGTTCAGGATTTGCAGTAGGAGATACTATAACCGTTGGTGGTCAACAGTTAGGTGGTAATGCTAGTGGAGATGATTTAACTTTTACTGTTGCTTCATTAGCGTAATATTTGTAAATTCTATTTTGTATAAATAATACTATTACAAGGAGATATTGATATGGAAGATGAAGATTTTGAAATAGATTATGAAGTATCCGATGATGAAGATGAACTAGAAGAATATGAGTTTGGTTCTGAGGATGATGAAGATGATGAAGATGGGTATGACGATTATGATTTTGAAGAACCTCAACCTATGTTAGATTTTGTTAATTCAGTACATAATGATGAACTTAGAGATGCTGGAAATTCTTTTCAGTCTATGCTAGGTGATAAGATTAAAGATGCTATAGAGGCTGAAAGAATTAATATAGGAACTCAAATGTTTGGTTCTGAAATGGCAGAAGAATAAAATAGAGAATTTAAATGAAAACTTTTAAAGATTTAATAAAAAATTTAGTCGTAGAAAAAAATGTTATGGTTGGCAAAAGCAAAATTGTTGTAACTAAATCTGGTAACAGATTTAAAGCTTCTATTGATGGAGAACATTTGGACGATTATGAATCTGAAAAAGAAGCAATTACTATGGCAAAAGAATTTATTAAACAGTTTAAGAATAAGGGATAAGACATGAAACTAATCGCAGAATATTGTGATCATGATATACATCTAGTCACCGAAGCAAAGGCAAATGGCGAAAAGTCTTATCAGATCGAAGGTGTATTTGCACAAGCCGATCAACCAAATAGAAACGGCAGAATTTATAGAATGGAAGTAATGAAGCCTGCCGTTGAAAAATATATATCAGAACAAGTTAATACTGGTCGTGCTGTAGGTGAGTTAAATCATCCAGAAGGACCCACTGTTAATTTGGATAAGGTATCCCATCGTATTACGGAAATGAAATTTGATGAAAGTAATGTGATGGGTAAGGCACTTATATTAGATACTCCTATGGGTAAAGTTGTAAAAGGCTTGCTTGATGGTGGTGTTCAACTAGGTGTTTCGACTCGTGGTATGGGAAGTCTTGTAAAACAGAATGGAATAATGGAGGTTGGGAATGATTTTCAACTCAACACCGTTGACATTGTTCAAGATCCGTCAGCGCCTGGAGCTTTTGTTAATGGAATAATGGAAGGCGTAGAATGGGTATGGAATAATGGTTTGATTGAATCACAAGACATTGAAAAAATAGAGACTGAAATTAAGAAAACATCTTCACGCTCACTTGTGGAAGCACAAGTTCGTGGGTTTCAAAATTTCCTCTCGTTGCTTAAATAAGAAAAGGAGTCAAGTATGACTGATGAAAACCAGGAACTTGAGATCCATGATGACAACGAAATTGTGGAATCTCACGAAGATTATCTAAACGAAAGAAGCGAACCTATGGGCGATAAACCATCGACCATGACTACGCCTCCAAGTGAAGATGATTCGGTCGCGTCTGTAAAAGCCGCTGCCGGTAAAACTAAAAAAGCATCTCCGCCTAAAACTAAAGCGGGAATGAAAGCTGCTATGGCAGCAAAAGCAGAAGGAATGACGAAAATTCAACTACAATCATTGTACGCAAGTGTAATGGAAGAAGAAGTTGAATTGGATGATGAGGAAGCTATTGTGGAAGATACCACAAAAGACGAATTGGAAGTCATGATTTCTGAAGATGAGTCTCTAAGTGAAGATTTTAAAGCAAAGGCAAGCGTACTTTTTGAAGCTGCAATTAACAATCGTGTTGCAACTAAAGTTTCAGAATTAGACGAAGAATTTGCTGCAAAAATCGAGAGTCTTGAGGAGCAGTTTGCTACCGAGACAGAAGAATCGATTGAAGAAGCCAAAGTTGATTTGGTAGACAAAATGGATTCTTATCTCAACTATGTAGTCGAAAATTGGATGGAAGAGAATAGACTTGCTGTTGAGCAAGGTATTCGTACTGAAATTGCAGAAGGTTTCATGAGCAAGTTGAAAGACCTGTTTACTGAGTCTTATATTGAAGTACCAGAATCCAAAGTTGATCTAGTTGACCAACTTGCTGAAGAAGTCCAAGACCTAGAAGGACTTTTGAATGCAGAAACCGCCAATAATGTTGCAATGAATGAAAAAGTAAATAACCTTAAGCGTAGTATGATTATTACAGAAGCGTCTAAGGATCTTGCTGAAACACAAGCTGCAAAATTACTAAAACTGGCTGAAGGTGTAGATTTTGAGAACGAAGAAACATTTGCGTTCAAAATCGAAACCATTAAAGAGTCGTATTTTTCAACAAAAAGCGAAGCGGAAACGCCAGCAGCAATTGTTGAAGAAACGCTTACCGAAGAAACTAATGAAGATACTAATCAAGTAGATGTTTCTTCTAGTATGGCGCAATATATTGCTGCCCTAAAAGCTAACTAAGGAGTATTAAAGTTATGCAATACAATCAACTCGTAGAAAAGTGGGCACCGGTTCTGAATGAAGAATCAGCCGGTAATATCCAAGACAAGCACCGTAAAGCGGTTACCGCTGTTGTGCTTGAAAACCAAGAAAAAGCTCTCATGGAGCAACGCGCACAAATGACCGGTTTCGGTGAATTGAGCGAAGCCGCACCAACCAACTCAACAGGTGCAAACGTACAAAATTGGGATCCAATTCTAATTTCGCTTGTTCGTCGTGCTATGCCTAACATGATGGCATATGACGTATGTGGTGTTCAGCCAATGACTGGTCCAACTGGCCTGATCTTTGCAATGAAGTCCACATATCGTACAACAGCCAACGGTCAAACTGATGGCGGAGAAGCCCTGTTCAATGAAGCAGGTCATGCATTCTCAGGTGAATCCGCTGGCATTCACAGCACAGACGGTTCTGGTTTCAACGGCGTTACTAATGCTGGCGCAGCTGGCCTTGATGATGATCGTAATGATCCTCTGACTGGTGTTGGTATGTCTCTGGCAGCTGGCGAAGCACTTGGCACTGGCGGGGGTTCGCCTGCGTTTAATGAAATGGGTTTCACCATTGATAAAGCACAAGTTGTTGCGAAAACACGCGCATTGAAAGCGGAATATTCGCTTGAACTCGCACAAGATTTGAAAGCAATTCATGGTCTGGACGCTGAAAGCGAACTGGCTAACATTCTTTCAACTGAAATTCTTGCAGAGATTAACCGCGAAGTTATCCGTTCGATCAACAGCCAAGCTAAAACTGGTGCTTCTACAGGAAACACTGCACTGAATGGTGCATTTAACCTGAACACAGATGCAGACGGTCGTTGGAGCGTTGAGAAGTTTAAAGGTCTCATGGTTCAAATCGAGCGTGAAGCAAATACAATTGCAAAAGAAACTCGTAGAGGTCGTGGTAACTTTATCATTACATCTTCGGACGTTGCTTCTGCATTGTCTGCAACTGGTATGCTTGATTATGCACCAGCGTTGAAAGACAACCTGAATGTAGATGATACTGGCAATACATTTGCTGGTGTTCTTAATGGTCGCACAAAAGTATATATTGATCCATATGCTGTTGTAGACTATATCACCGTAGGTTATAAAGGTACTAACGCATATGATGCTGGTATCTTCTATTGCCCATACGTACCTCTCACAATGGTTCGCGCCGTTGCTGAGGATAGCTTCCAGCCAAAAATTGGTTTCAAAACTCGTTATGGCATGGTATCGAACCCATTTGTTGGTGCAACTGCATCTGATGGACTCGCAAACGCTAGAACTAACCAATACTACAGAATTTTCCGTGTAGACGATCTTCTGGTAAGTTCATAATAAAAAAAGAGCGCCACACAGAGGGCGCTCTTTACTACTACTCAAAGACAGTGTTTCGGCACTGTCTTTTTTTAATCTAACCAACAGTTCCATTGTTCATTCATATAAAATGCTTCTAATGTATTATCTTTACCGAATGGTGAGATAATTTTACATACTGGAGGATTAGCATCATCTTCCCGCAAATCATATCGCATACTCATAGAACCTTCTACAATTTGACAATCGTGGTGTGATGGCTTAACCATCGAACCTGTAAATCTAACTGTTACGACTTGCATTATAAAACTCCTCTTTTCATTTTCCAATTTTGGATTGTTTTGTTGTACCATTCTTCATTCTTATTACGCAGAATATCAAGAGGTGCGTGGCTTACTTCTAAACCTTCTTCATTTCTTGCATCAACATATTCTTCAACAGTAAAAGACTTTACCAGTTCTGCAACAAATTTTGCTTTTGTGAATGGACCGCCGTACTTGAACCGAGCGATAAAGAGGTCTTTTGGTTTACCAACACGTGATGGATGAACATTTACGCCATTTTTTGAAACTGCTGGCCAAACTGGACGATCTGTATAATCTCCAGTGTAGTGAAGGTATCCACCGAAGTATGTGAAGTCTTTTTTGTTGAACTTAGTCATTTGTGAACCCTTTCAAGTGATTCTTTCTATACTAATAATCTAGCATAAAAAAGAGGTATTGTCAAGTATAAATACAGATATAAAGGGGAATTATATGGCAAATTTAACACAAACATCAAATTTTTTACAGCCGACAAACTTTAAGGTCGTTATAGATCATACAAAGTTTGGCAATCTAGAATTTTTTGCACAAAGAGTTATACACCCAGGTGTTTCTGTTCAAGCACCTCTTGTACCATATAAAAGAATTGCTTCTATATCAGTTCCTGGAGATACTCTCGCATTTGAAGATTTGTCTATGGATGTTTTAGTAGATGAACAAATGAACACTTATATTGAGGTATTTAATCTAATCAATAGTATGGTTCAAACTACACAACAAGATGCATTAAGAAAAGATGCTACTAATGATCAAACCATGGATATCACACTGACGATAACTAGTAGTGCTAATAATGTAGTCAAACAAATTAGATATATAGATTGTGTAGCTACAAACATAGGAACAATACTTTTAGAAGCTACTTCAGAAACATCACCTGTAATCACATTTCCAGTGACTTTTAAAATTGGATATTATGAAATAAGATAATTATATTATGGAGAGTTAATTGCTAACACTTGAAAGCACTTTAGAAGAATGGCAAACTGATTGTAAAATTGATGAAAATAACTTGGTAAGATCAACCGTAGAAATTGCAAAACTACATGCAAAATATTTACAAGTTTTGTCTATCAATAAACTTCAATTAAAAAAATCTCAAATGAGACAACAAACACTTCTTTTGGAGAAGTGGAAATATTACAATGGCAAACTATCACAAGATGAAATTGAAGCTCATGGATGGGAATATGACCCCTTTAATGGCATCAAAGTAATAAAAGGTGATATGAATCGCTATTATGATGCAGATATAGATATACAAAAAAGTGAAGAAAAAATTGCATATTATAAAACTTTTGTAGAAACTTTGAGTGAGATTGTTGAAAACCTCAAATGGAAACACCAGTCGATAGGTAATATTATTAAATGGAAACAGTTTGAGGCTGGTGGATAATGATTGAAAAGATTACAGTAGGTAAAAAGAATGAGAGTCAATTGCTAGTTGATGCTGATAGTGGCATCTTAATGGAATTGAATGAATATTTCTCATTTTTTGTTGACGGCTATAAGTACATGCCACTCTACAGAAACAAAGTTTGGGATGGCAAGATAAGAATATTCAATGCTTTGGTGCAAGAATTACCTGTTGGTCTTTTACATCAACTTAAAGAATTTGCAAAAAAACGCGGTTATGAATTAGAATATGAAGATGGTGAATATGGATCACCAGAACAATATAATGCTGTTGATCCAGAAGAAATAATGAAGTTTATTACCAGTCTTAATTTGAGAGGTAATGGTAATCCTATTACTGTAAGAGATTATCAATTCGATGCTATCTGTACTGCAATTACAAATAAAAGATCAATATTATTATCTCCTACAGGTAGTGGTAAATCTTTAATAATTTATGTGTTACTACGTTGGTTACTTGAAAGGTGTGATGATAAAAAAATTCTGATCATTGTACCGACAACTTCATTGGTTGAACAGATGTATGCGGACTTTGCTGATTATTCATCTCATGATTCTTGGAATGCCGTACAAGAATGCCACAAAATATTTTCGGGTAAAGCAAAAGATATGGAAGAAAATGTTGTCATTTCAACTTGGCAGTCTGTATATAAACTGCCGCCGGCTTGGTTTCAACAATTCTACGGTGTTTTTGGAGATGAATGTCATGGATTCAAATCAAAATCATTAACTTCTATTATGAATAAATGTGTAAATACTGCATATCGATACGGCACAACAGGCACACTTGATGGTACTCAAACACATAAACTTGTACTAGAAGGTCTTTTTGGCAAAGTAAGAAAAGTTACTACCACTAAAAAATTACAAGATGATGACACACTTGCACCTCTTAATATTTTTATGCTAACTTTAGATTACAATGAAACAGATAAAAAAGAAAATGTAGGCAAAACATATCAGCAAGAGATTAATTGGATTGTAGCAAATGAACGCAGAAATAAATTTATAAGAAATCTTTCAATTGATATGAAAGGTAACACTCTGGTATTATTTCAATTTGTTGACAAACACGGCAAAGTGTTGTATGATCTAATTCTGAATAAAGCTGAAGAAAGCAGAAAGGTATTTTATGTCTCAGGTCAAACAGATGCTACAGACCGAGAAACGATAAGAAAAATTGTTGAAACTCAAAAAGATTCTATCATTGTTGCTAGTCTTGGTACTTTTAGTACAGGTATAAATATAAAGAATCTACACAATATAGTATTTGCATCTCCTAGTAAGTCTCAAATTAGAGTATTGCAAAGTATTGGTAGAAGCTTAAGGAAGAGTGATGATGGTCGTATAAGTAAGCTATACGATCTAGTTGATAATCTACAACACAAATCTAGAAAAAATTATACATTACTTCATGGTGAGGAAAGATTGAAGATATACCAAAAAGAGCAATTTCAGTATAAAGAGTATAGGATAAAAATATGAATATAAGAAAAAACAATATTCTACAGTTAAAACTTACCAACGGTGAAGAAATTCTTTGTGAGATGATTGATATTCCTAAAGACTTAATGGAAGAAGAAATTGATGATGAATTTGAAGTAATTGTTAGAAACTGTCTTAGTATAACTAAAGTTAGAGTTTCAGAAAACAAACTATTCTGTACACTTGATCCTTGGGTTTCTTTTCAAGATGTTCATAAAAATAATATAGCTTCTTTAAATCCCCAACATATTATAGTAAAATGTATTCCAAGTGAAGAGGTTATGGAACAGTATCTAAATGCAATAGCTGCAGATGATACTAGTCAAGATGACATTGGATATCTAGATGCATCTAGTTGGATGGAAAGATTGGGCTTAAAAGAGAAATTAGTAGATATATATGATTCAGATCAAAATGTGATAACGTTTCCATCTGGAACTAAACACTAGTTACTACCCCACTCACTAAGAAGAATCTTATTATAACAGATTCTTAGGATTTGTCAACCCATAAAAGACGGTTGACAAGAAATAAAATATGTGATATAATGTATGTATTATGAAGGAGTGATTATGGCAAAGAAGAAATCTAAGAGTACCCATTATGTGGATAATAAAGAATTTTCTCACAATATAGTGGAATATGTAAAAACAATTAATACAGCTAGAGAAAATAAAGAATCTTTGCCTATAGTTCCTAACTATTTGGCAGCATGTTTTTTGAAAATTGCAGAGAATCTATCGCATAAGTCTAATTTTATTAGATATACTTACCGTGAAGAAATGGTAATGGACGCGGTAGAAAACTGTTTAAAAGCTGTTGAAAATTATAATATCAATGCAGCTACACGCTCAGGTAATCCAAATGCATTTGCTTATTTCACTCAGATAATTTGGTATGCATTTTTAAGAAGAATTGCAAAAGAAAAACGCCAACAAGATATAAAAGAAAAATATTTATCACAATCAGGTATAGAAGCATTTCTTGTAACCGAACAAGGAGAAGCTGGAGCCTCAGTGGCCACACATTTCATTGATGTTTTAAAAGATAGAATAGACAAGGTAAAAGAGACAGATACTTCCATGAAAGAATTTGCTAAAAAGGAAAAACAACGAAAGAAAAGAACTGTCAATGTTGATTCTGATTTGAAAGACTTTTTAATATGAAATTACTAATCATAAATGATACTCATACAGGTATCAGAAATAGCTCGGATATATTCTTAGAAAACGCTAGTAAATTTTATTCTGAGATAATGTTTCCATACTGTGACGCGCACGGTATAAAACAGATATTACATCTGGGCGATTATTATGACCATCGTAAATTTATTAATTTTAAAGCACTAACTCACAATCGCAAGAGTTTTTTAAATCCTATGCGTGAACGCGGCATGACTATGGATATCATACCTGGCAATCATGATACATATTTTAAAAATACAAATGAATTAAATTCATTGAAAGAATTGCTAGGTCACTATATGAATGAAGTTCATATAATTATGAAACCTACTGTTATGAATTATGGCGGTCTTGACATTGCATTACTACCATGGATTACAAGTGAAAATCATTCAGAGTCTATGAACTTTGTTAAAAATTGTAAAGCATCTATACTTGGTGGACACTTAGAACTAAATGGTTTTGATATGATGCGTGGCATTAAAAATACCCATGGCATGTCGAAAGAAGAATTTTCTAGATTTGAGTTAGTTCTATCTGGTCACTTTCATACCAAATCTCAACAAGATAATATCATGTATCTCGGTACTCAAATGGAATTTTTCTGGTCTGATGCCCATGATCCTAAACACTTTCATGTGCTAGACACTGAAACAAGAGAAATCGAGGCTATTGTTAATCCATTCACATTATTTGAAAAGATAGTATATGACGATACCAGAACTGATTATAATAATTATTCTCTCAATCATATTGATCATAAATTCGTCAAGGTAGTAGTAGTTAATAAACAAGACCCCTTTACATTTGACAAATTTTGTGATAGAATACATGCTAAGAATATCCATGAATTAAAGATAAGTGAAAACTTTGAAGAATTTATGGGTGAGCGCGTGGGTGATGAAGGAGTATCTGTAGAAGATACTACAACATTACTTGATAGTTATGTTGAATCTGTAGATACTGAGTTGGATAAAAGCAGGATTAAAATTGAAATGAGAAATTTATTGACTGAAGCACAGGCACTAGAAATTACATGATATTATTTAAATCTCTAAAGTACAAGAATTTCCTATCAACTGGTGATAATTGGACTAATATTAACTTAAACAAAGCCAAGTCCACATTGATTGTTGGCTCAAATGGTGCAGGTAAATCTACAATGCTTGATGCAGTATCATTTGCATTGTTTGGTAAACCACATCGTAATATCAACAAACCTCAGCTAGTAAACTCTATCAATAATCGAGATTGTATTGTAGAAGTTGAATTTACTGTTGGTTCTAATCATTTTAAAGTTGTAAGAGGAATCAAACCTACACTATTTGAAATATATCAAAACGGCAATATGTTTGATCAATCTTCACACGCTAAAGAATATCAAAAAATATTAGAACAGAATATTTTGAAGCTAAACCACAAATCTTTTCATCAGATTGTTGTATTAGGTAGTAGTTCGTTCATTCCATTTATGCAGTTGCCAGCACAACATAGGCGTGATGTTATTGAAGATTTGTTAGATATCAATATTTTTTCAAAGATGAACCAATTATTGAAAGAAAAAACTTCAGAATTAAAAGCAAAGATTAAAGATGTTAAGTATAATCTTGATTTATTATCTAATAAGATTGATACGCAAAAGAAATATATTGGTGATATAACCACATTGAATGAAGGCTTTATAGAAAAAAAGAAAATCGATATATCTAATCTGAATTCTGAAATAATGGACTTAGAAAAAGATAATGAAGTATGTCAAAATTTTATAGATGAAAATCAAAAAACAATGCAAGAGGAGTTAGATCGTGCAAATGATAAAAAACAAGCATTACTCCAATATCAAGCGCAGTTTCAAACCAAAATCAAAGTCTTGGTTAAAGAAGCGAAATTCTATGAGCAAAACGAAACGTGCCCAACTTGTACCCAGAGTATTGATCCAGTACTCAGATCAAACAACCTTGATACTGCACAAAAGAAAGCAAAAGAGCTTAAAGAAGCAATGGACCATGGACTTAAAGAGTCGGTTATTGTGGAACAGACTATTGGACGGTATACTGAGTTGGCAGAAAACATCCGACAGAAGTTGTCCGCTGTATCTTCTAACAATAATACGATCAACAGGCTCCAAAGACAGATACAATCTTATCAAGACGAACTGACTAAAAAATCTGATGGGGATCTGACAAAGGCTAATGAAGAACTACAAGTACTTTCCGATGAACAAAGCTCTATAAAAGAATCTGGTTATGGATTAAATGAAAATCTATTATATAATCAGGTAATGACAGAAATGTTAAAAGATACGGGCATCAAAACTAAAGTAATAAAACAGTATCTACCAGTAATAAATCATCTAGTAAACCAGTATCTGCAAACGCTAGACTTTTTTGTTCATTTTGATCTTGATGAAAGCTTTCAAGAAACTATACGGTCAAGGCACCGTGATGCATTTTCATATGATTCGTTTAGTGAAGGAGAAAAACAACGCATTGATTTAGCACTTCTATTCACTTGGCGTCAGATTGCCAAGATGAAAAATTCCGTAGCTACAAATTTATTGATATTGGATGAAACCTTTGACTCTTCTCTTGACCATGAAGGGGTTGACAATCTGATGAAAATACTGTATACTCTGGATGATGATACTAATGTTTTTGTCATTTCCCATAAAGGTGAGATATTAGATGGTAAATTTGTAGACAAGTTAGAATTTTATAAAGATAAAAATTTCAGTAAAATTAAATAAACCTATTGACTCTTTCCTGCATATTTGATATAATGCAGTAGATATACATAATGGAGACTAAAATGAAACTATCAGATAATACTATTTCTGTATTGAAAAACTTTGCATCGATTAATAGCAATATTGTAATCGATACTGGAAACACTATCAGGACAATCTCAGAAGCTAAGAATATTCTAGCAAAAATTGATGTTGAAGAAACTTTTGATCAAGAATTTGGTATCTATGACCTGAATGAATTTCTTGGAGTTATCAATTTGGTAGATAGCCCTGAGAACAAACCAACACTCAATTTTCAAGAGAATTTTGTAACTATTTCAGATGCATCTGGTTTAGCTAATATTAAATATTTCTTTTCAGATACAGACATGTTGACAAAAGCTGGTAAAGATGTTAGAATGCCAGAAGGTGAAGTTAAATTTGATTTAGATGAAGGTGTACTACAAAAGTTAAAAGCTGCGGCATCTGCATTGGGTCACACCGAATTAATTATTGAAGGTGTATCCGATAAGTTGGCAAAGATTACTGTTACTACATCAGAAAACGCAACAGCAAATACTTTTTCTATCGAAATTCCAGCGACTTCTCCAAATGCTACATACAAGTTCATATATAACATTAACAATTTGAAGATTTTAACTGGTAACTATGAAGTCGAGATTTCTTCACAAAAAATCTCAAAACTAACGAATTCGACTAACGGGCTGCAATATTGGATTGCACTTGAAAAAACATCAACTTATGGAGAATAATATTAATGGCTGATGATCAACACAAAAAAGCATACGACCTTATGAATCAAATCTCTCGTAGTGCAATTGCTGTAATCGACACTGTAACACAAAGAGGTGGCTTTCGCGGTGAAGAACTTTCAACGATTGGACAACTGCGTGATCAATGTACTCAAGGTGTGCAGATTGTAGAAAACTGGAAGCAAGAGCAAGCCGAAGCAGAGTAATCGTTTAACAAGGATAGAATTATATTATGAACGTAGAAAAACAGCGCAAGCTGGACAATGAATTTTTGTGGGTTGAACGTTATAGACCACAAACTATCGCTAGAACTATCCTACCAAATGATCTGAAGAAAACTTTTAAAGATATTGTCAAGACTGGTGAGTTGCCTAATATGTTATTTACAGGCACTGCTGGTCTTGGCAAAACTACTGTTGCCAAAGCATTATGTAATGAAATGAATTTAGATTACATAATTGTAAATGGTTCTGAAGAAGGCAATATTGACACCTTGCGTGGTAAAATTAAACAGTTTGCATCTACAGTATCTTTACAGGGTGGCTACAAGGTAGTTATTCTTGATGAAGCAGATTATCTAAACGCACAATCTACGCAGCCTGCATTGCGTGGATTTATAGAAGAATTTAGTAATAACTGTCGTTTCATTCTTACTTGTAATTTTAAGAATCGTATTATTGAACCACTTCATTCTAGATGTGGTGTATATGAATTTAATACAAGTAAGAAAGTTATGGCAGAACTATGTGGTCAAATGCTACAGAATGTAAGAAGTATCTTAGAAGATCAAAATGTAAAATGGGCAGATAAAGATGTTGCAACAATTATTTCTAAACATGCGCCAGATTGGAGAAGAGTACTCAATGAAATCCAAAGACGATCTGTGGGTGGTATACTTAGTACTAACGGTATTACTAATTCTAGTTTGGGTGAAAGTAGCACTCTCATAAAGCATTTAAAAGAAAAAGACTTTAAAAAAATGAAACAGTGGGTAGCAAATAATATTGATACCGACACCTCAGCAATATTTAGATCGATATATGATACTATGCAAGATAATGTAAATCCTCGTAGTATTCCTCAAGTTGTTTTAACTTTAGCTGAATATCAATACAAGGCGGCATTTGTTGCGGATATCGAAATAAATACTGTTGCTTGTCTCACAACTCTTATGGCAGAAGTGGAATGGTTATAATGGCTGCATATGAAGGCTTAGATAATTGTGTTATCTTTGATTTTGAAACTCTTTCAGTTGATGTAAACCAAGGGGTAGTTTTATCTCTTGGTTTACTTAGTTATTCAGATACAAGATTTATAGGTGACATTCCTTATTCATATGACGAATTATTAGAAAATTCAAAGTATATGAAATTTGATGTTGAAGATCAAGTAAAGAATTACAATAGAAAAGTTTCAAAAAGTACACTTGATTGGTGGAATAAACAAGGCGAAGAGGCAAAAAGTGTACTAAAACCAAATTTAGAACTTGACGAATCTATTTCTCAACTGTATAATTTCTTTGTATTGAATGTTAATATGAACAACTTAAAGACTGTATTCTGTAGAGGAAACACTTTTGATATTCCTATTATGGAAGGTATAATGAAACAAACAGGTTATTCAGTTCCTTATCCTTTTTGGATGGTTCGTGATACACGTTCTTTTCTTGATGGTCTACTATACGGCAGCGGTCAAAGAAATAGTTACATTCCTGAGGGCTGTAAAGAAAAGTTTGTTGCACATGACGCAAGACATGATGTTGTAATGGACGTAATGAGAATGCAAACAATTATACAGGCACTTTAATGAATCACTTTGATTATCTGAATTCAATTAATACTACTAAAGATGATATTATGGTAGATGATATTGCAGAAAAGAAATATTCTAGTTATATGGTAAATAGAGGTTTATCATATTTCAACGATACTATTCTCTTAGCAAATGAAATGAATTATAGACATAATATTCCAGCAAGAATGCAATATGATCTATTGAGAACTTTGGTAAGAAAGCGAAAAAGATTTTCAAAGTGGTTTAAAGCTGAAAAAATCAATGATCTTGAATTAATAAAAGAATATTATGGATATAATAATCAAAGAGCGCGTGAAGCACTTAGTTTATTACCAAAAGAACAACTAGATCACATTAGATTTAAGTTGCGTAAAGGCGGCAAAAACTAAAACATATAAATAACATTGTCATAAAATGAATATAACAAAAAAGTGAGTTGACAATGGAAGAATCAAATATAGTATCTTGGACTCCTGATTCTATGTTAGAAGTTACACTGAATGAACCTGATGATTTTTTAAAGGTAAGAGAAACACTAACAAGAATAGGCGTATCAAGTAGAAAAGAAAACAAACTATTTCAATCGTGTCATATCCTTCACAAGCAAGGTAGATACTTTATAGTACATTTTAAGGAACTATTTTTATTAGACGGTAAGAAGTCAAACATAGAAGAAAGTGATTTAGCTAGAAGAAATACAATAGCAACACTAATGTCGGACTGGGGACTTGTCACAATAGAAAATGGTAAGGTAGCTGAAAATTTAGCACCTCTGCGACAAATTAAGATTATTCCTTTCAAAGATAAAGACAAGTGGGAGTTATGTCCCAAGTATAATATTGGAAGAAAATAAATGCAGAGTTTTAGCGCATATACTTTAAACGAAAATGCTTTAAAAGCATTAAGGGTTGCAACAAAAGCCCATAAAGGACAAACTCGGAAGAGTGGTGGTGAGTATATAAATCATCCCAAAGAAGTTGCGCGTTTTGTAAAACAATTCAAAAAATCTAATAATCTATCTGCCCTAATACAGGCAGCATATCTTCATGACACACTTGAGGATACCGACACTACCTATGAAGATTTGGTAAAGCAGTTTGGTGCTCTTGTGGCTGATATGGTTCAAGAATTGACTACAGATAAGGCTGCTTCTGATGCTATTGGTAAAGGTGAATATATCGCAAACAAAATGGCTAAAATGTCCAGTTGGTCATTAGTTGTTAAGTTAGCAGACAGACTCGCTAATGTACAAGATATTGACACTAGACCAGAAGATTTTCAAAAGAAATATGCCGCACAAACTACTTTAGCTATAAAAAAATTAAGAAAAGATAGATATCTAAGTAAAACTCATAATAAAATTATTTCAGCAATTGAGAAAAAAATTAAGGAATACGTTTAATGAAAACTTTTTTTTCTTTCATAACTGAATTGACCAAAAATCAACGTAAAAAGAAAGAGTCTTATGCTCTAACATATATTAGGCAAGGTAAAATGGGCATTCTAAGAATTCGACCATTGCCAGGCAGTAAGTGGGTTGAGGTTAGAGGTAAAGCAGGATTTGAAAACAATTATGATGAAAACGATTATCTACACAGAACAATGACTCTTATAGGTAAAGGTGTAAACGTATCTGATTTTGTAAATGGTACAGAAGTTGTATTATATGATAGAGGTGATCCGACTGCAAAACTAGCAGTGAGAGCAATCCGAGCAATTGTTAGATATCCAGATGTACAGCACTGGTAGGAGAAATAAATGAAAAGTTTTATCGCATTTTTATCTGAAAAAGATAAGCATTATCGCCCAACTAAAAGTGGTGCAGGTATGACGCAAAAGGGCGTTGATGCTGTAAATAGAAAAACTGGTGGAAATTTAAAAACTGCAGTTACTGGTAATCCTAAACCAGGATCAAAAGATGCTGGTCGTCGCAAATCATACTGCGCTAGATCCGCAGGTCAGTTAAAAATGTGGCCAAAAGCTGCGAAAGATCCGAATAGTCGTTTAAGGCAAGCTAGAAAACGCTGGAAGTGCTAATGAAATCTTTTATAAGTCATTTGAATGAAAGTATGCTTGATATACTTTCAATGGAAGTGAGAAAAAGTATAAAGTCTGCTGGTGGTAAAATCTACCAAATCGGCGGTGTAGTTCGTGATGAATTACTAGGTAAAGTTTCAAAAGACTTGGATCTTATCGTTGTAGGTGTGGAACTCAATGATTTAGAAAGAATATTAAAGCCTCACGGTAAAGTGAATATGGTGGGTAAATCCTTTGGTATTCTAAAATTTGTACCCACAGGTTCTACAGAAGAAGAAGATATAGACATTTCTGTACCCCGTATCGACTCTAAAAGTACAGGCTCTGGTCATAAAGACTTTGAAGTACAGCTTGGTAAAGGTATTACACTTCAACAAGATCAGCTACGGAGAGACTTCTGGATAAATCAACTTGCTAAAGATATTGATACTGGAGAGATTATCGATACTGATGGCAAGGGTATGAAAGACATTAAGAATAAGCAGATTCGTATGATTAGCCCTACATCATTTGAAGATGATCCTTTGAGAATGTTACGTGCCATTCAGTTTGCAGCTAGATTTGAATTTAAGATTGAAAGAGAAACTTTCAAAGAAATGAAGAAACAAGCTTCTACAATCAAAACAATATCTGCCGACAGATTTAATGAAGAATTTAAAAAGCTATTTAAGAAATCTAAATCTCCCAGTCACGGAGTAGAAATCTTGTTTTCTTCAGGTATTATGAAGCATATTTTCAAAGACGCTAGACAAAGTAGCATTGATAAGAAAGCAATTGATAGATTAGATAAAAATGCATTTCCAGTATTCATTGCACTTATGTTAAAAAGTTATGGAGAAAAAGCTGGTTCTGTTGCAAAATCTGCACTTAGATTATCTAACACCGACGTAAATGCAGTCAACAGTATAGCCACTTGGAAAAATATGGATAACGTTGAATTAGTTAAATGGTCTCAGAATGCAGATATTAAAATGACTGATATGTATTTGAAAGCTATAGGACAAAAAATATCAGCTTCGGCTCGACTCAAAGGCATCAAATATACTGCTATAAAAGATATGCCAATATCTGGCAGAGATGTAGCACAAGCTGGATTTAAAGGTAAAGCTATTGGAGATGCATTACAATCTGCACTAGACTATTCAATTAGAACTGGCAAAAGTAGTAAAGATGATTTGATAAAACATATAAATAGTATAAAATAACGCAATACAAAGGCAGACTTAATATGGTTAAAAGTTTTAGTAAATTTGCAGACGGGCTTGCTGTAAAAAAAGCAAAAGAATCCAATGATAAAAAGCATAGTCCTACTAAGTTTCTGCAGCCTATTATAAAAAGATTTCCAAAGCATGAAGATGAGCTAAGGAAACATATACGCACTCATGTTGAATTAGATAGTCCTAGTGGTTATGCCAAGCTTAGAAAAGATATTCATG
>Ga0209634_1000615_pt1 | contig 27439 bp, 57 predicted proteins | sample LinPmetageLP40_FD_184043 | JGI IMG/M metagenome (GOLD analysis project Ga0209634, IMG submission 184043) | Marine viral communities from the Pacific Ocean - LP-40 (SPAdes) (version 2) | ecosystem: Environmental > Aquatic > Marine > Oceanic | place: Pacific Ocean | collected 2010-08-26 | reverse complement strand
TAATGACAGCAATTTTAAAAGTAGACACAATACAAGATACAGCGGGTAATAACATTATCAACGAGAGTTCTAATACTATTACTATTGGAGCTAGTGGGGATACTACTAATATTGTTGGGACATTACAAAATAATGGCGCTGCTGTTGCTGTAGCTAATACTCCAGCTTTTTATGGAGAGTTAGCTTCAACTCAAACTATTGCAAGAAATACACAAGTTAAAGTTACAGGAATGACAAATGATGAAATTGATAGCGATACTGCTTTTAATGGAACGACTTTTACAGTTCCTAGTGGGGAAGGTGGAAAATATTATATTTTTGGAAGTGTTCTTTGGGATTTTGAAGTTGCAGGCGATGATGGTTGGCAAGCTGAAATAAATATTTATAGAAATGGAAGTGAAATAAAAGTTTCTAAATTTAGAAATGGTGCTAGTGGAGAAAGATACTTACGTTATGTAAGTTTAAGTGCTTCAGTAATGTTTACTTTATCTGCTGGAGATACAATAGAATTATATTGTCAATCACTTGACAATAGTGGAAATGATGCAAGAGTTTTAGCTAATGCAACATCAATAGGTGCATACAAATTAATAGGAGTATAATGGCGATAACTAGATTAGGCGGAGCAACAGCAATAACAGGCACTATACCACAAGGTAATATTGCTAACACATCTTTGGGTGCAGTAACTGCTTTACCAGCAGCTATTCCTACTGGTAAGGTTTTGCAAGTTGTTCAAGGAAGTACAACATCATCAGTTTCCTCAACATCTTCTTCTTATGCTGATACAAATTTATCAGCAAGTATAACACCATCTTCTTCAAGTAATAAAATTTTAGTATTAGTCAATCAACTTATATATCATGACAATAATGATGGTGCAGATGAAAATTATGGTTTGTTAAAAATTTTAAGAGGAAGCACAGCTATTTTTACAACACCAAGCAGTTCTGATTTAAGAATAACAGCAGAAGCTGCATCAAATAATGAATTAAGATTTGGAAATAGAGTTTCTTTTGATGTTTTAGATACTCCTAGTACAACTTCTGCTACAACATATAAAACACAATTTGCTAAAGAATCAGGAGTACAAGTAATTGCTAACAAAAGTAGTAGTAAAGGATTTATAACTTTAATGGAGATAGCAGGATGATTATAGAAGCAATACTTAAAATAAATCCAAATGCAGAAGTATCTGTAAGTGGAGAAGATATTAACACTTGTGAAATAGAATGGCACAATGGAACAACACCAATACCTAAAGCTGACATAGAAGCTAAAATGGTAGAGGTACAAGCAGAGTATGATGCTAAACAATATCAAAGAGATAGAATTTATCCTAGCATTGGAGATCAACTAGATATGCTATGGCACTCAATAGATCAAAATCCTAAATTAAAATCTGAATACTTTGAGTTCTATGAAGCTATCAAAGCAGTTAAAGTAAAGCATCCTAAGAATGGCTAATATATATAAAAATGCTATGTTTGATCTGACAACTACAGATAAAACAACTGTATATACCTGTCCAACTGACAGAACAGCTTTAGTAAAATCTATTCAAATAACTAATATTCATTCTGGTGCAGTTGAGGTTGAAGCCTTTACTACAGATAGTTCAGCATCTAACGCAGAACATGAAGTAGCACATATAAATTTATCATCTAAAACAGTAGATAATCTTGTCAAAGGTACTATGGTTTTAGAATCTGGGGATGCTTTAAAAGTAAAAGCTGCCTCTGCTAATAACATAGCAGGTATTGTTAGCTATGTAGAAATATTTGACGAAAAGAGTGCGTAATAATATATTGTTATTAAGTATTTTTTAATGTATTTATGAGATTAGTTTCAATACCAATTGAAGAACTTGATAAAGTTTGGAGCATGGTTGAAAAAGATATTAAGTCTGCTCTAGCATATTCAGGTCAACTTACTGATTCAGATTTCGTTTATGAAACCGCCAAACAAGGTAAATTTCAAGTTTGGGTTATATGGGATAAAAACGAAAAAATAACAACCAATAAATATTATGGTGTTGTTGTTACTGAAATTATAAAAAGAAAACATGGTAAGGTCTGTCATGTTTATATTGTAACTGGAAGGCAAATGTCTAAGTGGCAACACTTAATAAGTGAAATTGAAAAATTTGCTGAAGATAAAGATTGCAAGAGGATGGAACTAATTGCTAGACCAGGTTGGCAAAAAGTCTATAATAATCATGGCTACAAAAGAACCCATGTTGTTTTAGAAAAACAAATTAAACAAGAGGAGAAAATATGAGTTTTGGCGGAGGATCATCAGGAGGAACTACTACATCAGAAATAACACCTTATGCACCAGCAGAACCAGCATTAGCTCAGATACTTTCTGAGTCTGGTCAATTATATAATCAAGGTGTAGGTGCAACAGGATATGTAGCTCCCACTCAACAAACTTTAACAGGTCTTGCTCAACAAGAAGCATTAGGTACTGCATCACAACAACAGTTAGCAGATACTTTATCTGGAAATTATTTAAATCCTTTTTTATCTCCTTTAATGCAAAAGACAGCTTCAGATATAGCAACAGGAGTTCAATCACAATTTAGTGCAGCAGGAAGAACACCAGGTTCTCCAATGTCACAACAACAAATAGTTTCACAAGTAGCACAAGCTGCTTTACCTTTAGCCTTTGGTCAGTATGAAACTGAAAGAGGCAGACAATTAGGTATTGCATCTCAAGCTCCTAGTTTAGTTCAAACAGGATCTCAATTAGAAAACATTCAAAGACAAAGACAACTAGCTCCCACACAAGCATTACAACAATATGCTAACTTTGTTAATCCTATTGCAACTGGATTACCTACAACAGTAGGATCATCATCAGTACAAGCTAATCCATTCTCAACTGCTATGGGTGGTGCTATGCTTGGATCACAATTCGGTGGTGTAGGTGCATTAGTAGGTGGTGGTTTAGGATTATTAGGAGGACTATTATAATGGATAAAATAAAAAAATTAATTTACGATGTTAAAACAGACATAGATAATAATACATCTAAATATATTATTATTCTTGGTGTACTATTTGTAATTTCAATAATTTCATAAAAGGATTAATTCTTAATGAATGACCTTAAAAAATACGCAGGACTTCTAAATGATTTAGCACCTAAAAATCATTTACTTGCTTATATAACTCCACAAGAAAGAGATATGTTAGTAGATGCTGGTGGAGTTAAAACTCCTACACCATCTGGTATTTTTGCATATCCTCCAGAATCTTCTGGAGATAACGATGGTGGACAAGGTGGTTATGATTCTTCATCAAACCAATCTGGAAGAACTTCATCTACAAGTGGAGCTGGAGGAGGTAGTGGATACTCTGGCGGTGGAGGAAGTGGTGGAAGAGAAGATAGAGATTCTCAGTACACAGGTGGAGGTTATGATTCTTCAAAAAATGTTTCTGGTAGAGAAACTGGATTTACTTATGGTGCTGGTTCTCCTACTGTTCCAGAGAATAATGATAATTATCAAGACAGAATTCAAAGAATATCAACTGGTGTAGAACCAGGATTTAGACCACAAGATGAACAGCCTTTTGGTTTATCTAAAGAAGAAGCATATAGACAAGGAAGAATTACAAAAGATCAATTAGAAGCACCTGCTACTTTACAATCTCAAGTAATTGATGAAAGATCACCTTTTCAAAGAGGTTTTGATAATACTTTAGATTTTTTTAAAGATGGTGGAATATTAGGTTCTTTATTAAGAGGATTTTCACCTATGTCAGAAGCCTTACAACAAAAAGCTATGACATTTTCTTTAAATAAAAGATTATCAAATATTTATAAAGATAATCCAGATTTTGAAGATTATGAAAGTGTTAGTGAAATACCAGGTGAAATAGGTTCTAAAGTTCAAGATTTAGAATCAGACTTACAAGGTGTTAGAGATGGTACTTTTAAACAATCAGATTTTACTGCAAAATATGGAAGTGGAGATACAACAAATCCTTTAGACGCATCATTTGATCCAAATAGTTTAACAAGAGGTGAACAACAAGATTTACAAAATTTATTTACACCAGAGTTAGCTTATTCAGTATCTGGACAAACACCACAATCATCAATGGTAAATCAGTATTTTAATAATATGAATATGACTCAAGGTTCATCATTAAGTTCTGATTTGCAAACAGACTATAATAATGCTAAAAATAGTGTTAATAATATTTTGGGTATAACACCCCCAAGTCAACAGTTTGGCTACTCAGCACAGCCATATGGCTTATTAAGTAGTACAAATATGGCAGACAACCCTTACAATATAGATTATTTAAAACAAAGAGGATTAATATAATGATAGAGAATTTAAGAAAAAGATATGAGCAATTACAAGGTTTATTAAATACACCTGCTAATCAAAGTGGTGGATTATTAGGTAATATATCTCAAGGTGCTTTATTAGGTTCTGCTATTTATAGTCAAGGTGTTCAAGGTAAAGATCCTTTTGCAGCACTATTTCCTGCTGTAGCTCAAACTGCTCAAATGCAACAACTATTAACACCTAAACAAAAAGATAGAAAGATGGTTAAAGGAGCTGATGGTTTTAATTATTATGCTGACACAGGAGATAGAGTTTTACCAAATGTAAAAGCTAAACCTGCAAAACCTGAAGATTTAAATAAAATTAAAAGAGATCAAACAAAAAACTTACAAGGTTTATTTACTAATAATGCTATTGTGAAAGATTTTAATATGGCATCTACTCAATTTTCAAAATTAACTGCTTCAGCAAAACAAGAAAGTGCAGCTGGAGATATGTCTATGATCTTTACTTATATGAAAATTCTTGATCCAACTTCTGTTGTTAGAGAAGGTGAACAAGCAACTGCAGCTTCCGCTGGTGGTGTTCCAGATAGAGTTTGGAATGCTTATAATAAAGCAGTATCAGGAGAAAAATTAACAGAAAAACAAAGAGCAGATTTTGTTGGAACAGCAAGTAAATTATATAATTCAAATATAAAACAATTTGATGCTTTTAAAGGATCTTTTGGTTCTTCAATTCAAGAATATGGATTAGATTCTTCACAAGTGTTTTTATCTGGAGATTTAAGACCTAAACAAATTAAAACTAAAGATGGTCAAGTAATAGATTCAAGTAAAGCTCAACTTTTAGATTATGACATGGCTACTGGAGAAATGATTTATATTCTTCCAGATGGTATGAAATTTAGAATAAAAAAGTAAAAGGTTAATTATGGCAGATTATATTCCAACAGTAGAATTATTTGAAGAATATAAACCAACTCAAGAAATATTAGATGAATTACCTGAGATACCTAATAAAATTAGATTTCTTGTTGAAGGTTCACCTAATATGGAATCTAAAATTGCAACTTTAAAAAAATTTTATCCTCAAGTTGAAATTGATACAACACAATCAAACAATTTTTTAGTTACAGATGACAAAGGAAATAAATTTCAATTAGACAATAAAAAAAAAACTAATTTTGCAGACTTTATAGACATTGGTAAAGAAATAACTGAAATTGTTGGTTCTATCGGAGGAGCAGCAGGTGGTACAGCAATAGCACCTGGTGTAGGAACAGTAGCTGGTGCAGGAGTTGGTATGGCTGCTGGTGCTGAATTATTTGAAAGAGTAGCAGCACAATATGGAGCTGAGATGTTAAGAACTAATAAAGAACATGCAGCACAAAGAGCAACTGATTTTGCATTTGGTTCTGTAGGTCAAGTAGTAGCTCCTTTAATTGTCAAAGGTTTTAAAGGTGCAATTACTGGATTTGGTAAAACAGGAAAAGCAACATCTGAAAGACTTGCAAATTATGTAGATGCAGGTGTTACACCTTCTTTAGGACAAGTTACTCAAAAACAAGGAATACAAACTGTTGAATTAGTTTTAGGTAATGTTCCTGGTGCATCAGGCAAGATAGCAGCAGTAGCACAAAAAGCTCAAGATGATTTAGCAAAAAAAGCATTAAATATTGCAACAAAAAATATTGGTAAAGTAATTCCTGCTGACGAAGTTGCTGTTGGTAGAATTATTAATCAAGGTATAAAAAATGGAGTCAATGCTTCAGATGGTTTTGTTGGTCGTTTCCAAGCTAAATCAGGTTCATTGTTTGGAGAACTTGATAAATATTTAAAACCTAAACAAGGAATAAAATTAGATAATACAGTAACTAAATTAAGAGATATAGTTGCTCCTGTAAAAGGTGCAGAAGGAACATCTGTTGTTTTTAAAAATCAATTTTTAGATGATATTTTAAAAGGTTTAGAAAAAGATTTAGCTAAAGGTGGAGGTTCTTTACCTTACCAAGCTGTAAAAAGTATTAAAGGTAAAATTGGAAATAAAATATCTAGTTTTGATTTAATTAATCCTGTAGATAAAGCTCAGTTAAAAACTATCTATGGAGTTTTAAGTGAAGATATTAAATTAGCATTAAAAGGAAATACAAAAGGATTAAACGCATTAACAAGAGCAAATAAATATTACCAATCAGGTTTAAAAAGAGTAGATGATTATTTATTACCAATAGCTAAAACAGCAGATCCAGATCGTATTGCATCATTATTAATTAATACAGGTAAAGAAGGTTCTTCAAGATTAAATGCTATTAAAAAAAGTTTAACCACAGATCAATATAATGTTTTTCTATCTAATGTAATTGATAGAATGGGAAGATTACAAGCAAGTCAAGCATTAGCAGGGGATTTTGTTGAAGGTGTTGGTAAATTTTCTTCAGAAACATTTTTAACTAATTATAACAAATTAAGCAAAACTGCTAAAGAATCATTATTTTCTGGTAAAGGTTGGACTAAAGGAATGGAAAAAGATTTTGATCAAATTTTAAATATATCTAACTTTATAAGACAAAGTGGTAAAACTTTTAGAAATCCATCTGGAACAGCAGATAGAGTTATAGGACAAGGTATTTTATTAGGAGGAGGTGCTGGAGCATTTGTTGCTAATCCTGCTTTTGCTCTTATTGGATTACCATTAATTATAGGTGGTGCAAGAGCTACTGCTAGTTTAATGACTAATCCATCTTTTATAAAATGGTTAGCACAAGGAATTAAAATTGGTCAAAATAAAGGTGTTGATGGTGTTTTAGAACATTTAGGTAGACTAGGTGTTATAATGGGTAATGCAGATTCTGAAACAAGACAATTTATTAATGAATATCTACAAATGATATTAGGTCAAGAAAAGAAAGATTAATCATGCCAAGAAAATCTGCAACAGAAGTAAAGATTGATTTTTTAGTTAAAGAAATAAGGGAACTAAGGCATGAAACTAAATCACTTAGAGCAGAAATAAACAAGGGAAAGGGTGCTATATGGATTCTATTAGTCATATCAGCAATAATATCAAGCGGTTATAATTATTTTAAATAATTATTTTGAAATCAGATAAACAAATAATCTCTGATAGACAAAAGAAAACATCAATTAAAGGAACAGTAGGCGAATACGAAGCAATCGCAAAACTAACAAAGCAAGGTTATTTTGTAGCAAAAGCAGTAGATCCAGCTTGTCCATTTGATATTGTAATCGTAGATAGAAATGGTAAAATACAACTCATAGACATAAAAACAAATACCTTTAGAAAAAACAAAAAAGGTAAAAGTCTTAAACATAAGCCTAAAGGCTCATATAAAATTCACAGAAGTCCTACAAAAGAACAAAAAAGGTTAGGCATAAAGTTAATGATGGTAGATTATGATTGATAAGTTTTTTTTTAGTTTGTTTGGTGCAATAGATTGTGTCTTTGAATGGATACATAAAACTTTTAAACCTAACAAAAAATGTAAGTGTTCTATCTGTACTTGTAAGGATAAAAAATGAGAGATACTAAAATATTAAGTAAGTTTTCTGAAGATAGCCAAAAGAAATGGAAAGAAATGCAACTGTTTATAAATCTTAAAAAAGAAGTAAATCATGGTGCAAATGGCACTAAAGAATATGTAATTAAAAAAGGTATTAACAAAGGTAAGATAGCTAAATGAATTTTGCAGAATTATTTAAAAAGAACTTTATATTCATACCAGTAGTAGCATCTATAGTGGTTGGGGGTTTTACCTCTGTAAAATATGTATTAAATTTAACAACAACAATTAATCAATCAGAAGTACAAATTGTTAATCTTGAAAGAGATTTAAAGGTTGCCGAAGATAAAATTACAGAAATGAATACAAGACTATCATCAGCAGAAGCTACTTGGCAGATGGCAGAAAATTTATATAGAACTCTTGCCGATCAAGTCAGAGAACACTCTTACGATATTAAAGATTTAAACAGGTAATGTATGGAGATTTTCAGGATGAATTATTATTTTACAGGTATATTAATTGTCTTAATGTTATTACTTACATTGATAGAACCTGCATATCCTAGAAACGAATATCTTAATGAGTATGGTGTAAGATGTGGAGAATTTGAAACTAGAATAGAAGCTGAAGATAGAAATGGTAAATACAATCATTACAATGACAATAATAATTATCGTAATGATGATGATAATTATAGACTTAGCTTTACTTACAGAAAATATTTAGGAACAGACTGCAAGACCACTAAAGAAAATGTATCAATCAAACAACAATTAGAGCTAATGAAAATGTGTGGTAGAGTTAATAGTAATCCTAGTTTAGCACACAATCCAAATTTTAAATTATTAGTTTCTAAATGTAGAGGTGTTAGTCCAACAAGTATTGATAATAGACCAGAAAATTCTGGTAGCTATTGGGATTCAATTAAAGACGATTACAAAAAAGAAAACCCAGACATAACACTTATGGGTGATAAAATTTTAATGCCAACTAATGAAAAATAAAAAAATTAATACATGGATATTACCATTATTGGGAACTATTTTACTAGGATTATCAAGTTATGTACTAATGACAATCGTTGAATTACAAGTACATTTAGGTATGCTTAGTGAAGAAATCTTGTCTATTGATAAACAGATTGGAAGAATCTATAATCATATGGATAGGCTAACAAGTAAATAGGATTTATTATGTGGTTAAATATAGCAGCTAAATTAGTTCCAGGTATGATTAAGACTGGAATGTCTATTGCATCCAATAGAAGAAAAGTAAAAGAATTACAATCAGTTGCAGAAATGCGTCATGCAGAGAAGATGGCTTCTGGAGAAATTGAATGGAAACAACAACAAATTTCTGCTCAGAAAAATGACTTAAAAGATGAATTCGTTTTGATTTTAATCTCAATCCCCCTCTTGATCGCAGGATGGGGAGTCTTTTCAGAAGACGAACAGATTATTGCAAAGCTAGATACTTTTTTTGAGCAAATAAATAATTTTCCCCTTTGGTTGCAGGGATTAATTGTGGGAGGTTATTCTACAGTTTTAGGTATTAAAGGTGTTTCTACATTTAAAAAGAAATAATGTCAGACAGTTTAGAAATAATAAACGAATATAAGGAACAGGTTAGAATATTAAAGCAAGAGGTCGCAGAGCTTCAAGATTCTTCCAAGTCCAAAGATAGTGCTAATAAAAGGTGCTTACAAAAACTTGAACATCTATCTAAAGATTTAGAGGATGCTAACAAAACTATTGAGGATTTAAAGGAAACAAACAAGATGATGTTGGAACACCCATAATGAAATTTGTATTAGTAATGTTGTTATGTAGCAATGTTTCTGGTAATTCTTGTAAACCTTTTGAGCCAGAATATACTACTTTTAATCACTTCCATGAGTGTGCTAGATATGGTTATAGTTATTCATCTGAATTAATGCAAAATTTTAGCAAAGAATTTATTGATGAATATAAAACATATCTTATATTTTCTTGCAAAGAACAGACACAAACTTAATGTGGTGTGTTATCTGGAAAAATGATAGTAATATCTATAGTATGTTTTGTAATGTTCTTTTTGAGTCTGAGAAAAAAGCTATAGAATTTAAAGATAAACAAAAGTCTATGAGAAAAAGACATGATTGCAGAGCAGTTAAATATGAATATAAATATTTTAATGGGGTAAATGAAGATGAAATTAACTGACAACTTTAGCTTAAAAGAGATGACACAATCTCAAACAGCTCTTAAAAACAATATAGATAATGAGCCTAATGCAGAGCAAATAGAAAACCTTAAACAACTTTGCCAGACGATCTTACAACCTATTAGAGAGGACTTTCAACTACCAATTAAGATTACCTCAGGATTTAGATCACCTGAATTATGTGAAATTATAGGATCAAAATCTACCTCACAACATTGTGCTAATGAATGTGCAGCAGCTGACTTTGAAATACCTGGTGTAGATAATAAAAAAGTATTTAAACATATCATTGAGAACTTACCTTTTGACCAAATCATCTTAGAGTATTATGACGATTCAGATATTAATAGTGGATGGATTCATGTGTCTTGGTCGCCAAATCCTAGAGGTCAAGCTCTTACTAAGGATAAAGAAGGCTATAAGACATGGCAATAAACAAGTCTAAAATGAAATGCAACAAACCTAAACGACAAGTTCAGGGTGGCAAAAAGTTTGTAGTCAAGGCTTGTAAAGGTGGCAAAGAAAAGATAATTAGATATGGGGATGCAAACATGACTATTAAAAAGTCTAACCCTGCTAGACGAAAGAGTTTCAGAGCTAGACATAAATGTGCTAGTGCTAAAGATGTATTTTCTGCTAGATATTGGTCTTGCAAAAAATGGTAACAACAGGAGAAAACTATGTATATGAAGAAAAAAAAAGATAAAAAGAAAAAAAGTAAGAAGAAAAGTAAAAAGAAAAAGTATTAATAATTAGGAGTAGCTGCTTGTCAGCTGGGAATGTTGGAGGGTTAAAAAATTATGCCTAAAGGTAAAAACAAAAAGTATAGTAAAAAACAAATGAAGATAGCTAGAATGGCTGCACCATTTGATAGAATAACTGGTGCTGATTTTGCTAAACTTAAAAAGAAAAAGAGAAAAAAATGAAGGAACTAACAAAAAGACAAAAAGATACTTTAAAAAGACATAAAAAACATCATACTAATAAACACATGGCTATGATGAAAAAATCTATGAAAAATGGTAAAACTTTTGGACAAGCTCATAAAATTGCTATGAAAAAAGTTGGAAGATAACAATGGCTAAACTTTGTGCAAAAGGTAAGGCTGCCGCTAAAAGAAAGTTTAAAGTATATCCTTCGGCTTATGCTAATATGTATGCTAGTGGTGTATGTTCAGGTAGAATAAAACCTAAGAAGAAAAAGAAAAAGAAATGAGTTTAAGAAAATGGACATCAGAGAAATGGGTGGACATTGCTAATCCCAAAAGAGGTGGAGGTTTTCCACCATGTGGAAGATCAAAAGGTGAGAAAAGAAAGAACTATCCTAAGTGCGTTAAGTCATCTAAAGCTAGATCCATGACTGCAAGTCAGAGGAGAGCAGCAGTTTCAAGAAAGAAAACAGCAGAAAGAAAATCCAGAAAAGGTAAGAAACCTAACTATGCCAAAACATAAGGCTTGGATTAAACCTAAAGTAATAATCATTGATATAGGAAAGTGTAAGTATTGTCATCAGGAGATGACGAACCAAGAAAGTTTTGTAGCCTTTTATCCTAAAGGTAAAGCTCATTATACTTGCATGAAGAAAGCAGATGAAGATAAGACTTATGAGAATGAGTCTAAGTTTGATTGGTGAGGCAGCCATATTTCAGACTGCCTCAATATTAATTAAAGATACTTTCTATCTCTAATAAACTTTTTTATTTCAATTAATGATTTGAAATCACCACCCACAGGTGCAAAGAATCTCATAAAGTCTAAAGACAAATCTGGTCTATACCTACAAAGATTCCAGTTACCTAACTTTGGATAATGTTCAGACATATTCGCACTAAACTTTTCATTACCAAATGTAATATCAACACTAGTAACTTTACCAAATTTATTTGTTTTTTTTATTTTTGTTTTCATATTTTTTTCCTCTCTTTTTTTTTTATTTTTATTTATTTAGAGAGTATATCATATTGAGTTTTGCAAAATTTTTAGAAAAAAAACTTTTATTGAAGAATAGACGAATGAACTTTTAGGGTGGTTTATTTTAGGTGCGACAATGTTAGTTGTTTTTGGCTTTTTAGGTATTTTTCAATATCCCCAAAATTTCTTAGCATTATTTAAATAATCTTCGTTAGCATCATTATTCCAAAACATATGTGTAAAGTCTGGTTGGATATAATCTTTAAGAATATTTGGATCATTACTGATCTTCATTAAGTTCTGTCTTACTTTAGCTCTTTGTATTATTCTAGGTATTCTTTTTTTAATATTCTCTGGTTTAAGTTCATCACAATTATCTGCATGATAAACTCTAAATTCTTTCTCATTCACATAACAAAGATAAACAGGAACTTCAAATACCGACCAATAAAAATCTACTTGTAATAAATTATAGGGTGAAGGTTTATCAGGTAACTTACCTGGAAACCAAGACCTAGTGCCATCTTTCTTAACCATACCCCTTCTTGGCATCTTACATTTATCTTCAATGATAAGATTATCCCCTTTTAAATCTATGTAACCATGAACAGGAATATTGATACCATCAAACCATTTAAAGGCTTCTATCTCTGGCTTACAAGACTCCCAACCTGGTATTGATTGATGAGCCTTATGACAATTAGCAATCATAGCTGGTACTATACTTTTATAATGACTTAACTTTTCTTGGTCATCAGGTGTAAGTGCAACTAGCTTATCTAATTTTTCTTGTACAGAAACAAACATTATTTAGCACCTAATGTTTTTTGATGCTCTTTGTAAAAGTTATCTCTTTCTTTTTCGTAAGCTATATTAAATTCTTCTGCAACTACATCTAGTTCTTCATAGTCATCTAAGAAATAACTCATTGGTTTTTTTAAGAACTTACTTATCTTTACCAAATTAATTAATGGTATTCGGTTTTCACCTTTTTCGTATTTACCTATTTGTTGATATGTATTTTTTAGAGCTTTAGCAACTTTAGTTAATGGAACAATAGTTTCTTTACCAGTAAACTCATTGACCTTAGTTCTTCTTGCTAGTCTTAATCTTTTACCTAACTTAATATAAAACTCATTATCTTCTTCAAAGTTTTTTTTAGCTTTATGTGATAGTTTCATTGTGTTCCTTCCTTTAATTTAGAGTATAGAATCCCTTAAGTGCTTATGCAACTTTTTATATATACTTAATTAAGTATATAAAAATCTAGCATCTTTGTTCTCTGCTTCAACAATTCTTCGGAATAATTGATTGTATTCCTTAAATGCTTTCAGAGTATGTACACATTGCCTTCCCTTATCTTTAGCAGCATAAACCTTTTTATGTGCCTTATCTAGCTTATTGTACAATCTAGTATTGCTATTTTTTAAGCTCATCATTCTCCTCACCAATAATTTTAATATTTGCACTAATAAGTTTGTTATCGGTGATATTTGCTTTTGCAAACTCACTAGGCATTTTCTGACTATGTGCTTTTTGTGCAGCTTCTTCTACACTAGCACCATCAAAAATTTCTTCAAAATCTACTGCTAATTCTAAACTTGATCTTTTTAAAACTTTAACCATTTAAAACTATATTTCTGCTATAACCTGAGTATTCTCTTTTAATTTCGTTCCTCTGTTCTAGCTTTTCAATTAGCGAACTGATTGAATTTTTACTTTTGTAACCCATTTCATTAGCCATTTCTAAAAATGTTGGCATATATCCATGTTTTGTACTATAATTTTTAAGATATTGCAATAGTCTGAGCATTTTAGGAGTCATCGGTCTTTTACCTCTTTTCTTGTTCATTTATTACTAACCTCCTTAATAATTCTGCGTAGCCATTGATGTCATCAAAGCTATCTTTTTTATAACTATCTGATTGCATAACTCTCCAAAGTTTTAAAAAAATCATAAAGATACCAAACAATTTTAAAGGTACTTTGACCTCACAATTATTATAAACTGATAAATATTTTTCTAAAATTCCTGACATAACATAAGAGGTATGGTCAAACTTTCCATAGTCATCTTGCTTTTGTTTTAATAATCTTTCTATCTCACTTATAAACTTTACATTATCTGACATAATTTCCTTTTTCGTCTTTGCAGTAATGAGCCATTACATTTTGATTTTTATATTTAGTTAGCACCCAAACCTCTCCATTGCCTTCTTTGTAATTTGGGTTCTCAACATACTTGACATTTTTTTCATACATTTCATCACAAGTGATAGGTAATAAAGAATATGCAAAAGGTATCTTCTCATATTTTAAATTACCATCACCTGTGTATATAACTAAAATTAAAAAAACTACTTTCAACTAGAAAGGAATTTCTTTGCTTTGAGGTTTGGCTTGTTTAGGTCTAGGTTCGTTCTTGTAACCAGATAAAATATTACCTGATTCATTAATCCAACCGATTAAACCTTTGTGTCCACCAGCTTCTGCGTAGTTCATTTCGCCAGTAAATTTATCATCACCTTTGAATAGAACTCCTACTTGAGCAAACACTTTAACAAACTTAGTATTACCATTTTTTGATGCACCTTTGACACCAAGTATTGTACCCTTGTTGCCATTATCTAAATTTACATTTCCTGAGAAATCAATTTTGATGGCTTTTTCATTGTTGGCATCATAAGGAAATAATACCCAATCCTTTTGCTTACCACTACCATTGTCTGACATTTTGTCCTCCATTTTGTTTGATAGATTGTTGTTGTGATTCAAAGTCTTTTTCTATTGAATCATTTTGTTTCTTCCAATCGGAATACAAAGCTGTCAACTTGGTTTCTGTTGTTTGCTTTTTAATTGTATCTTTAATTGAAACTTGTTGAGTAGATCCCTTTTGATTGTTTAAGGCATTTACTAATTCTTCTGCACTAGCATATTCAGTTCCTGATAGACCAAAGGCTGCTAAACATCTTCCTAAAGAACTAGAACTACAGTTCTCCATAGCACTTGTTTTATTTATAAAGTTAGCATTTCTATGTTCTTCTGCATGACCAACAGCATAAATAGTATCAGAAATATATAGTTCGGTTTTAACGACAACTCTGTCATTATCATGGAATAGTATTTCTTCATTAAATCTAGCTTCAGGAAAGTATTGCAAAAGGTGTCTGTGTCTTTCATTAACTGTAGAATATTTTTTACCTTTAATATCAACAGTTGGAATATTCTTAGCACTTGTTAAACACTCCTTTCGTCTTTCTTTAAACCCTCCCTTACTTTTTTCTTCTGTCGTCTGTGGCTTTAGTTTCATTTTTTCCTTTCATTTGTATCTTTTGGTTTTCTTTAATTTGATCTACATCTTTCTGTGCTTTAGCTTCTAAATAGCTTTGGTTCTTAGCAATCATTTGATCTTTTAACTTTAATAAATCTAACTCTTTGTTAAGTCTTGATATTTCATCATCCCTTAAATGTAATTGCTCAATATGTTTCTTTTCATTATTCTCATAAGTTCTAATTTTAGTTTGCATCTTTGCAAGTTCCATCATTACAGTATCTGTCATTTTTTACCTTTCATTACTTCTTCAAGTGTTAATTTATGAACAATAATATCCTGTACTGCCTGACCTACTATTGCTCCTATATCCATATTTAAGTTACCCAATAAATCTTTTCTTTGTTTAGCAGTTAAGATTATGTAATCGTTAAACCAAATATCTAAACTTTTATTGAGCTGTGAAGGTGATAAATGATCTGCTGTAAATGTTCCACCTTCTTCTTTTTTTGTCCATTCTTTTCCAATTGTTTTCATAGATTCTATTTATTAAGTAATACAAAAAGTGTCAATAAATTATACAAATTATATTCAATTTGAGAGTTTATCATTATCAAATATTATAGTTGCATTAAAACTAAATGAGATTCTTTCGTTATCTTTATCATCTGTATTAAATGGATAGACTACATGAGATAGTGAATTTGGGAACAATATCCAATCCCTAACCTCTGGCATAACTCTATAAGAATTATTATTAAACATACTTTCAGATCCTTCTATAAATTCTGTCTGACCTGAAAAATCATTATGTTCTTTAGCATTATCTGTTGAAATCATTTTAGGTATTTGCAAATAACCAACGCAGCTTAAATGATAATTACCATGAACATATTCAGTATGGGTATGGCAAGGGTTATAATCTCCAGGTTTTGATATTACATACCAAGCAGAATTAATTAAAATAGATTTAATTTTATGTTCTATGTGATTTTTGACATAAGTATTAATAATAGGATCAAAGAATTTTTGTTTCCATTTAAGCATAATCTCTGGTGAAATTAGATACTCTGAATCTACATGACCGACCAATTTTTTAGACCAATCATGGTTCTTTTGTTTTTCTTTATCTTGTCTTATTTGTTTTAAATCATCTTGAAAATCTTTCATTAATCCTAATGGCATAACTGCTTTAGCAACTGTTGAACCAAAAGGTTTAAATAATTTAAAATTTATTTTATCACTCATATTAAATCCCACAAATTCCGTCACATTCATTATTGAACATATCTAATTGATTATCTTCTTTATTAAATTCTACCTCATCTAAAGGTTTACATGATCTATGTGTATAATTTTTCATATTGGGATCTTTACTTATATCTCTAATTTTTTTATCAAACTCAACTACATCTTTAAATTCATCTGGTTTATTTGTTTTTAAATCATGCCAATATTTATCGTCATGGAATGGACAACAAAGACAAGCTGATTTCTCTGGTGGTATTATGTTATTTTTTTTAAGATAATTAATACAATCTTGCCTTGACATATTAGCTTCAATTAAAGGATGTCTATTTAAAATGTAAGGATCTCTAGCAGGTTTCATTCTTTGTATTTCATCTTTAGAAATGCCTATCCATTGCTCAACATATTTATCTTTTGGAAAATGTTTACCTGGTTTAACACCACATAATTCTCTTATTTTTTTTTTAATTACTAAAATTTTATATTCTGAAGTACATTGCCTACGAATCATACCCTTTTTACCTGTGATAGTATGTTGATTATAAAAAGGAGCTACTACGAAATTAGTAGTACCTTTTGCAGCTAACATATCATCTTTAATATTTCCTTTTTGAACTCTAAATACTGGATAAGGTAAAATAGTTGTTAAGTAATTTAAATAAGTCATAGTAGCTTTGCTTTCATAACCAGGATCAGCAAATATTGCACAATCAACTGGTGGCAAATCACCTTTAGCAGCCATTATAGCCATAGTTGTTGATTGAACACCAACACCTAAACTTAAAACAACCATTTGTCTTGATCTATTTTTATCTATCATCTTCCTCCATTGGTTTAAGTTCTTTTAATTCAATTTTATATGCAGCTGGTCTATCTTGGTAGCCAAAATTTGATAGCTTTTCTGGTGGTAGATCATCATTATAAATAAATGAACCCATAATAGTAAATTTAAAATCTTCGTTGTTGTCTTTAATGATTAATATATAAGTACCTTTCTTTTCTCCAGGTCTTATTAATAAAAAATTATATGATTTCTTTTCTTGGGTTCTTATCTCTATATTGTTTTGAAAGTCTGAGTCTGAATAGAATTGGTTATCATCACTATAAGAACCATTATAAAAGCTATTAGTTGCCTTTGCATAAGCAACCTCTCCTAAAGCTCCTAAGATGCCATCTGTTAGTTGTGATTTAATTCCTTTGGTGTAACCATAAGAAAAGGTTTTACCCATTTTTAAATTGCCAATATATCTTTTGGCAGCAATATTTAAGGCTAGTTCTACTTCGTTAGGTTCTAGTTTTATTTTTATCATTTCTAACTTGATCTAATTGTTTAACCCTTTTTTCATATTCTTCAATGCTTTCACCTGAGAAATATTTAAACCAGCAATTTGCACAGTAATTTTTACCTTTTTCTACTATATCGGCATTCATATCACATTTAATACATTGCCTTACATCACCATACATATTCATTAATTAGTTGATAAATAAAAAATCCATAGAGCTAACTCTACTGCGATAATTGTTTCAAGCATAATTATATCTTTTGTTTATTTTTTTTAACCAATTTAATAAATGTTGAGATCTGTCATCAATATTAAATTTTGATGTTTTATAAATTTCACATTCATAATCGGCTTCAGTCCAATTGTACCAAATTTTATTCTCTAAATATAAATATTGATATTTCTTTAGTTTTTTATGACTTCCAGGCATTCTATTTGTTCCTTTCTTTTTAGGTTTTTAATTTTATTCCAAGTAACACCATTGATAGACCTAGATCCCTCAATGATGTTCTTGAAAGTTTGTATAGCTAACTTTTCTATATTTAGCTTAGTTAAGGGTTTGTCTTTTTCTTTCACTTATATTCTTTTTTAATTGGTCTAGTTTCTTGCTCCAAAGCTCTTTCCAACCTTTAGGACAGTTCCATTTCATATATTCTAAGTTCCTTAATCTCCTTTTATCCCTTAAAGCTATATTAAAATCATAGACTAAAGGCAATCCAAATTTATTTCTTGTCATTTAAATTTACTCTTTCTGGTGTTAATAATATTTCCCAACCTAAACCTTTTTCAATTAAAGTTTGGCATTCATCTATTTGCTCAGAATTTATAAAACTATCAAATTCATATTCAAGTTCTAAATCATTTAAAAATTGTCTTGCATCATCAAAACTTTTATATGCAATTATGAGTTTTTTTAAAAACTTTCTAAATTCTTCATTAGGTACTTTTGGTTTCATTTCTCCCCCTTTATTAGTTTAACTATATTATTAAAGTATTGTTTAGGTAAAGGCAAAATTACTTTCTTTTTCCTAATCTCAGTATCTTCAAAGTCCATAAAGGTAAAAAATTGCTTATCTTTGTTTTTAGACTCTAAGATGTTTGTTATTGATTTATAGTCTTTAGCTTTCATAATACTCCCTATTTTAGTTTCTGACCTCATCAGTTAGGGATTAACCCTAAGACACCCCTTGTGGGGGTGTTTCGGTCTAGTGTCCAAAACCAGCTGCGGTCTGATATTTAGCTTTACCATCCCAAACTCTAGCAAATTCAAAAGATGAGATATTAACATGGTTATCTTTGCCGTTAACTCTTTTTAAAAAAGGTTCTGCATTTTCCTTAACATCACCTGGAACAACTTTATCACTTGCTCTACAATCTGATTCATAATATTGATTAGTCATTTTACAAAGTTTAACTGAAGTTTTGCCAACTAATTTTACAACTTTATAAAAATCAATATTTGTTTGGTCATAACCCCAAGAAGTATACAAAACATCTCCAACTTTTAATGTGTGAGGTTTTAGTCTTTCAGCTTTATATTTAGCTTTTTCTTCTTCTCTTGTCTTAGCATTTTCTAAAGCATTATTAATATGCTTATTCATTTGCTCTACATTTTTAAATCTATACCAAAACAATTTGTTTTTAGCTTTTTTAGCAAACGCAATACATTCTGGTTTTTCATCATTATTATTATAATAAAAATCAAAATGATCGTTTTCTTTTATTTTAGTATTAAGATGTTTAGGTATATATCTTTCATTAGCATAGTTTTTAGTCATGTTTAGTTTTCCTTTCTTGGTTTATTTATGAGTTATCCATTTGATCATTTAGAACTTTTTGATTTTCTAAATGACTAATTTGATCAATTTGATCTTTTTTAATTTGATTGGTTTCACAATCTTTATTAGAGCATTTTGAAATAACATCAAAAGCATCATTAGGATAAATTATATCTGATCCACATTCATAACAATTATTCATTTTGTTTCTTTCCTTTGTTGATTTGTTTTCATACTAAACTTATACAACTTTTGTATAATATGTCAAACTATATAAGCTAAGATTGTATAAATATTTATGTTCGCTAAATGTTCTTATTGATTATAAAATGATTAAGTATTAAACAACACCCTGAAAGGAAGGTATAATATGAGTAAAAAAGGGTTTACAATGATCCCAAATCAATTGATTATTGATGAGGGTCTTAGCAAGGAAGCAAAAGCATTATTTATCTATTTAAGGTATTTATCGCCAAGTTTTAGAATATTAAGAAATGCCACATTATTGAAAAAATTGGATATGTGCTTATCCACACTTCAAAAGGCTAAAAATGAGCTTATAAAAGATGGATATTTAGTTATCCACAGAAAAACCTCAGCCAATAAATATGAGTTAAGACTACCTGTTAAACAAGTACCTGATAGAGTATCTAATACTTATATGGGTAAGTACCAAACACTTAATATTAAGAAGAACAATAATATATCTCATAACACTATACTTCAGAAGAAAGGGTTTAAGGGTTTTAAGAAATGAGTGAAGAAGAATATCACTATAATGGTGAACCTTTACAATTAAGCTATAGAAACACCTACACCGCCGATCAGAAAATTGAAATAGTTTTACAGATTGAGAACGATTTCAAGAGTGGAATGCTCTCTGCTAATCAGATGCGTTGGATAGTAAACAATCTTAAGTTTGGAGCTTGGACTGTCCAAAATATTATAGATAAAATGATGTTTAATAATAAGATTAAAATTAATCCTATTACCCTTGATAATAGAACATTTAAAAAGAAACCTACACCATTTGATTTGTAATATACTATATATTGTGTTAAAGAAATTATAGACTACTAGCTCCCTTGCGTTAGTCTAAATAAGTTAATTAACTAGACCTGGTAAGTGCTTTCTATTCCTTTCTTTCTTGCCTTGCCAGGTCGCTTAATAAATAAAAATTATGGCAGGTCGACCCAGAAAACTTACTGATAAATTAAAAGCACATATATTATCTTTAATTGCAGATGGCTTAACAATTAGAGAATTATTCTCTAGAGATGATGTTCCTATTACTTGGCAATCATTCAGAGCTTATTTAATAAAAGATAATGAATTAATGTCTAATTATGTTCGTTCAAAAGAATTGGCAATTGATTTAAAACTTAGCGATTTAGAGGATAAAAGGAAAGAATTAGAATTAAAGATTGAGTCTGGTGATTTAGATCCCAAAGCAGCTCAATCTATGGTGAACCTTTATAAAATTATTACTGCACATAATCAATGGAGTGCAAGTAAATTATCGTCTAAAACTTATGGCAAAGCAGCTGAAACATTGCAGATAAAAGGTGATAACAACCAACCATTGTCAATATCTTGGACTAAACCTTAGATTTATTATGATTATTTCTTTTGCTAAACCTTCTAGAAGTATTGATTTAATTGATAGTGTGGTAAAAACTACACACATAAAATCTATATATTATACATGAGTGTTGCAAAAATATCACACAATTACTTAGAAAGGTTCTAAACTGGTGATAACGCAGTATTATCGGAAGTTTTATATCAGTAACGATAAATTATCGTTTTAAATGTTGTGGTTGTAATAACTGAATTATGAAGAACAAATAGCGAACATGGGGGTATCTAAATTGGCTATACCCATTTTTTAGGTTACCTGTTAAAATAATATTGATACAAGGCATAAACAAATGGATGATACTTTTCTAAAAACAATAATCTTCATTATGAAAGATAAGAAAACAAAAAAACCAATTGTGATTACACACTTTCAAGGTTTTGAAGATGAGGCTGAAGCTAACGACTTCTCAGAGTTCCTTAGAACACAATTCATTTTGCCTAGCGATTATCCAGATTCAAATCAAACAATTCATTAAGGGGGGTTTTGTTTTAAAATGAAACAAATTGTTATTCCTTACGCACCAAGAGAAATCCAAAATTTTTTGCATAAAAAATGCGATAAGAACCGATTTAATGTAGTCATCGTTCACAGGAGAGGAGGCAAAACAGTCTTTGCTATAAACCACCTTATTAAAGCAGCTCTGACATCTAATAAACCTTATCCAAGATATGCCTTTATTTCGCCTTACAGGTTGCAAGGTAAAAGCACCGCTTGGGATTATATGAAACAATTTTCTGCCACAATTCCAGGAGTTAAGTTTAATGAGTCAGAACTAAGGGTGGACTTTTCTATAAACAATTCAAGAATACAAATATTAGGTGGTGAGAATAGTGCTGCTATCAGAGGTCAGTATTTTGATGGTATAGTTTGTGACGAAACACAGAACCTTTCGCCAGACCTTTTTGATACCATTTTAAGACCATGTTTATCGGACAGAAAAGGCTTCGCTATTTTTATCGGAACTCCGATGGGAAGAAACTGGTTCTACGATTTACATGAGAAAGCTAAAAATAATAAAGATTGGTTTACTAAAGTATTTAAAGCTAGTGAAACAAAGATCATAGCTCAAGACGAATTAGATGCTGCTAAACAAACAATGTCGCCTGAAAGTTACGAACAAGAATTTGAATGCTCATTTCAAGCTGGAATAAGTGGTTCTTACTTTGGATCTATAATTGAGGAGTTAGAGAAGTCTGGCAATGTTAAGAACTTTGATATAGACGAAAGTTTAGATGTTGAAACCTGGTGGGATTTAGGAATGAACGATAGTACAGTAATCACCTTTGCTCAACGAAGAATAAATGGTGAAATTAGAATTATTGATTGCTACGAAAACTCAGGTGAGGGATTAGAGCATTATATAAATGTCATAGATAGCAAACCTTACAACTATTCAAAGCACATAGCTCCGCATGATATTAGAGTTAGAGAAATAGGTACAAATAAATCAAGATGGGAAACCGCTAAAGAACTAGGGTTAGAATTTGACATAGCACCCAAACTTAGTGTAGAAGATGGTATTGAGCAAGTAAGACGAATGTTACCCAAGTGTTTTTTTCATAAAAACAATTGCAATAAGCTAGTAGAAGCATTAAAATCATATTGTAAGCGGTGGGATGAAAAAAATAATTGTTTTAGGAATAAACCCCTACACAATTGGGCATCACACTTTTGCGATTCGGTAAGGTATGGTGCTGTTACAGAACCACTTGAAACATCGAATTGGGATAAGCCAATAGAAGTAGATACAAATTATATAGTTTAATATGGCAAAAAAAAATAAAGAAATATCAAATTTAGAATTACAAAGTTTATTATCAGGTCAAATACAAAATGCTTTAGGTTATCTAGGTGGTCAGTTATCAGACTCCAGAACTAAATCGTTAGAATATTATTTAGGTGATAAACTAGGAACAGAAATAGATGGTCGTAGTCAGGTAGTATCAACCGATGTTGCAGATACGATTGAAAGTTTGTTACCAAATTTATTAAGAGTTTTTACAGCATCAGATAAAGTTGTTCATTGCGAACCAATGACAGCAGAAGATGTTCCAATGGCAGCACAAGCGACAGCTTATTTAAATCATGTTTTTTATAAAGAGAATGATGGCTTTCAATTATTATATAATTTTTTCAAAGATGCTTTGATTGAGAAAAATGGTTTCTTAAAAATTTATTGGGATGACTCTGAAAAAGTAGATTACGAAACTTATGAAAATTTATCCATAGTTGAGAAAGAGGCTTTGCAAGATACTAAGGATGAAATAGAAACTGTTGAAGAAGAAGTATTTGAAGATGAGTCTGCCAAAGAAAAGTTTGAAGAAGTTTTAAAACAATACGAAATGCAAGGGGTGGATATATCCCAAGTTCAAGTTCCTGATTTTAATTTATATAATTGCAAAATTAAAAGAATTAAAAAAACAGGTAGAGTTAAAATAGAAAGTATTCCACCAGAAGAATTTTTAATTGATAGAAGTGCTAAAACAATTGAGGATGCAGATTTTGTTTCTCATAAAGTTTTAATGACAAGATCAGATTTAGTTGCAATGGGTTATCCTCAAGATGAGATTGACGAACTACCAAAATCAGATTTAGATATTTATAACGATGAGCAGAATGTAAGATTAACCGATGTGGATGATTATAATATTTCATCTGCAACAGATACCTCAACAGAAAAAGTTTTAGTTTATGAGTCTTATGTAAAATACGATTACGATGAAGATGGTATTGCAGAACTTAGAAAAATAGTTTCAGCTGGTTCAGATGGTAATCACATATTATCAAATATGCCTTGCGATAGTGTACCCTTCGTAACGATCACTCCTATTCCAATGCCTCATAGATTTTATGGAAGATCAATTGCAGAATTAGTAGAAGATGTTCAGTTAATGAAATCTACTGTTATGCGACAGCTATTAGATAATATGTATTTAACAAATAATAATAGAGTTGCAGTAATGGATGGTATGGTAAATATGGATGATTTACTGACGACTAGACCTGGTGGAATTGTAAGAACTAAACAACCACCGAACCAAGTGATGCAACCATTACAAGCTCAACCAATTTCACAACAAGCCTTTCCATTATTATCTTATTTAGATTCAGTTAGAGAAGGTAGAACTGGTGTTTCAAAAGAAGCTCAAGGTTTAAGTCCTGATACATTAAATGCTAAAACAGCAACTGGTGTAAATGCTTTGATGCAACAAACTCAAATGAGATCAGAATTGATTGCTAGAGTCTTTGCAGAAACTGGAGTTAAAGATTTATTTAAAAAAATATTTGAACTAATGGTTAAATACCAAGACAAAGAAAAAATTATTATGATGAGTAATCAGTATGTTCCTGTAAGACCTACTGAATGGAAAGATAGATTTAATATTTCAATAGTTGTTGGTCTTGGAACTGGTTCTAAAGAACAACAAACAATTATGCTAAATAGTATTTTAGAAAGACAACTACAAGCATTCCAATTACAGGGTGGAAAAGAGATGCCAATGGTTAATCTTAAAAATATGTATAACACTTTGACTAAGATGGTAGAGAATGCAGGTCTAAAAAATGTAGAAACTTACTTTGTAGATCCTGATGTTGGTAAACAAATGATGCCACCACCTCAACCACCACCACTAACTCCTATTGAGAAGATAGAATTTACTAGAATAGATGCTGAGAATAAGCGAAAACTTGCAGACCTAGAATTACAAGCTCAAGAATTACAACAAAAAACTCAAGAAATGCAATTAGACTTTGAAGCTAAGATAAAAGAAATGGCTTTGAAATATAATACACAACTTGATACTGCAAAAATTAAAGCAGATGCAGACTTAGATAAGATGATGGTCGCTGGAGATAACAAAATACTTGAAGAAGCGGCAAAATCTACTAATATGTTTGGCAAACAACTACAAGGAATAAATGGAAGCGAAAGACCAGGCGGACAGGTCGGTGGAGATCAACCGATCCAACGAAGCCAAGCAGATATTAGAGAGTAAACTTTTTCAAGAGAGTATAGAAACTCTTAAAAAAATTTATTCTGAGGCACTTTTAGAAAAAACAGGTGCTAAAGAGAGTGATACCAGAGAAAAACTTTGGATTGCTTACAATGTTGTTGGAAAAGTAGAGCAACATCTACAAACTGTTATCGAAACAGGAAAACTTGCAGCTAAACAGTTGGAAGATTTTAGAAAACAACAGAATAATACAAAATTTTAACCATAAAGGTTAAAATAAGCCAAGTCGAAAGACAGCTTAACAATGGAGGACTTAATGTCTAACGAAAACCCTTTACTGAACAATGCTTCAGTACAAGGTGCAGCAAAATCTATTGAAGGTTTAATGGACACTAAAGGTGTTATCAAAAAACCTCAAGAAGAAGCAGCACCAGTTGAACCAAAAGAAGAAGTTGAAGCGAAAGTAGAAACTGAAACAGAAGAACAACAACAACCTGAAACTCAACTAGAGGAAACTTTAGAAGTTGCAGATGAAGAACAAGCATCACAAGATGAAAATGCAATTGAAGAACAAACAACCGATCTACACCAAGTAATTGTTAATGGTGAAAAGATTGATGTTGACCTTGAAGAATTAAAAGCAGGTTATCAAAAAGATGCTGACTACAGACGAAAAACTGAGGAGATAGCAATTGAAAAAAGAGAGCTAAAATCTGAAGAAGATCGTCTTAAAAATCAGTATTCAACTAAGATGGATGATTTAAATTCATTAGTAGTTACTTTAAATGCTGAGATTAACAACGATATGAATTCTAAGGAGCTTGATGCTCTTTGGGATGAAGATCCGACTGAAGCTGCTAGAGTTGATCGTAAAATTAATAAACGAAAACAATCAATTCAACAAGCACAGCAAAAACTGAGACAACATCAAGAAACTCAGTTTCAGGATATACTTAGAAATGAACAAAAAAAACTTCATTTAAAACATCCTGAGATTGCTGATCCTATTAAGGGTGCTACAGTTAAAAATAATATCATGGGTTACTTAAATTCTAAAGGCTTCTCAAGTGATGATGTTTCAAGAATTTATGATTCAAGATATTTTGATGTGATTATGGATGGTATGAAAGCTAATGCGACTAAACCCAATTTAGTAAGTAAAAAAGTTAAACCAACTACAGTTGTAAAATCTGGTGTTAAAACTACTAAGGAAGATTTAAATAGTCAGTCTAGGTTGAAGAAGATTAATGCGTTGAAGAAAAGCGGTAGTGCAAAAGATGCTACTGATTTACTGATGCGTTATCTATAAACAATAACCTAACGGAGAAAACAAATGGCTAAATATACAACATATACAGCTAAAGGTATAAGAGAAGATCTAGCGGACATAATTTATTCAATTAGTCCAACAGAAACACCTTTTATGTCTGGAGTTGCAAAAACAAAAGCAACAAACACACTACACCAATGGCAAACAGATGCATTAGCTGATGTTGCTGCAAATGCTGCAGTTGAAGGTGCTGATATTTCTTATGGAACTATGACACCTACTACATTGGAAAATAACCACACTCAAATTTCTACTAAAGGAATTCAAGTTACTGCAACTAACGATGCTGTAACTTCTGCTGGAAGAAATAATGAGATGGCTTATCAAGTAGCTAAAGCTGCAAAAGAATTAAAAAGAGATATGGAAACAGCTCTTTTATCTAATGTCGCAAAAGCTGCTGGTAATGCAACAACTGCAAGAAAACTTGGTGGAGTACCAACTTGGTACGAAACTAATGTTGATGCAGGTACTAATGGTTCTGGTGCTGGTAATGGTGCTATAAGAACTGATGGTGATGCACAAAGAGCATTTACTGAAGATCAGTTAAAAGGCATCTTAGTTAAATGTTATAATCAAGGCGGAAACCCTAACATGATTATGGTGAATGCTTTTAATAAACAGAAACTATCTGGCTTTACTGGTGGTTCTACTAGATTTGATGCTGCAGAAGATAGAAGATTAATTACTTCTATTGATGTATACGAATCAGACTTTGGAACTATGCAAGTATCTCCAAACAGATTTATCAGAGGTGCTAATGGTACTGCTGCTAAAATCGGACAAGATGCTCACATTCTTGATATGGAATACTGGGCAGTTTCTTTCTTAAGAGATTTCTCTCTGCAAAACCCAGCTCAAACTGCAGACGCAGATCAGAGATTTATGGTTGCTGAGTACACTCTTGAGTCAAGAAATGAAAAAGCAAGTGGTTTAATCACAGATTTAACTACTTCATAATAAATCTAAAGTGGTGGGGGAATTATC
>Ga0209634_1000614_pt1 | contig 27447 bp, 20 predicted proteins | sample LinPmetageLP40_FD_184043 | JGI IMG/M metagenome (GOLD analysis project Ga0209634, IMG submission 184043) | Marine viral communities from the Pacific Ocean - LP-40 (SPAdes) (version 2) | ecosystem: Environmental > Aquatic > Marine > Oceanic | place: Pacific Ocean | collected 2010-08-26 | reverse complement strand
TGATAGTTATAGAGTAGGAATGGGATCATCACAACTTGATCCATTAAATTTACCATTTTAATATGAAAATAGGATTTTGCGGTACAATGTCAGTAGGTAAAACAACTTTAGTTAATGCTTTAGCTGAATTACCTGAATTTAAAGATTATACAACTAGAACAGAACGTTCTAAATATCTTATGGAAATGGGTATACCTTTAAATACAGATTCTACTGTTAAAGGTCAAGCTGTATTTTTAGCTGAAAGAGCTAGTGAATTAATGCAAGATAATATCATAACAGACAGAACAATTATTGATGTAATGGCATTTGCTAAATCTTCTCAATCAATGAATTATATAGAAGCAGATGATTTTTGTAGTTTTGCAAGTAATATGCTAAATGAATACGATTATATCTTTTACATTACACCTGAAGGTGTAGAAATAGAAAATAATGGAGTTAGAGAAACTGATGCTAATTATAGAAAAACTATCGATGAAGCTATTCAATTATTAATTATTAAATATAGACATAAAATTGTAAATCTAATTGAAATTAAAGGATCCACAAAGGAGCGTATAAAATTAGTTAAACAGGCAGTTTCTCTTTGATATTTATAATAAAATATTCCCAATGAAAAAATCAGAACTAAAAAAATCTATAAAAGAAGAAATACTTGATATTTTAGAGGCAGCATCTCCAGCAGATACTAAAAATCAACAAGCTTATAACGCTGAACTAGAAAAAACAAAAGAATTGTCTTCAGATTTAGGATTAACTGAAAATGTTAACCCTGAAGTACACAGATTAATAAATGGATTTATTAGAAAAATGGCTGATAAGTATAGTTACTCTCTCCAAGATGCCGTTTATGCTATAATACAGGTTTTAAAAAGTCAAAACTATGATGGAGTTAATGAAGCCAACGACTCAGATAAATTTCAAGATGATGGGTATGTTGATAAAAAAGATGTAGATGATACTACAGATTTATACGTCCATAGTGGGGGTGAAGAAATGGCTTTTGAACAGATAGAAGATGATGAGGAAAAAGAACCTACAGCATCACAGTTAAAAAAAGAACCACTATCTAAAATTGGTTATAAATTAGCTGATACACAAAAAGAAATGAAAAAAGTAGTTAAAAAATGGAAAGATGCTGAGGGAGATGAAAAGGCTAAATTAACTGATCGTTTAAGAGAATTAACAAAGATTAAAAAAGAATTAGAATCTTTATTAGAATCAAAGAAATAAGTTATGAAAAAAATATTTAAAATATTATTAGCAATTGGAGGAGCAATTGCTGGTATTTTTACTTTATTATCTATTAAAGATAAATCAAAAAAAGAATTTAATAAACGAACTAAAGCAAATGATGTTAAATTAGATTTTATCACAAAAGAAGTTTCTAAAGTTCAAAATAATAAAAAATCAACAAAAGCTAAAATAGAAAAAACATCAAGAAAAGTAAAATCTACTAAATCAAAATTAAAAAGTACTAAAAATGCAAAATCTACAATTAATAATTTTGAAAAAAAGTATAGAAAAAAATGAAAAATTTATTTTTAATTTTAATACTACTAATAACATTTAAAAGTTATAGTCAAGATACAATTAAGATTCCTCAAAATGAATTAGAAGAATTTTTTCTATCCGTTGATACTTTAAAACAACAAGATTCAATTAAATCTATTTTAATAAATGATTTGGAATATCAAATAAAAAATTATATATTATTATCACAACAAGATAGTTTAATTCTTAATTACAAAAATAAAGAAGTTAAAATACTTAAAGATCAAATTCAATTATATAACGATAGATTAAATCAAGTAGATAAATGGTATAAAAAACCATGGGTAGGGGTTGTAGGGGGAGTATTAGGAACTCTAGTTACAATTCATATAATAGATTATTCATTACCAAAATAATTAATGTCAGATTTAAAAAAAATAATAAGACAAGAATATATAAAATGTGCTAAAGATCCTGTACATTTTATGAAAAAATATTGCAATATTCAACACCCACAAAGAGGAAGAATATTATTTAATTTGTACCCTTTTCAAGAAAAAGTATTACATTTAATGCAAGAAAATCCTTATTCTATAATTTTAAAATCAAGACAATTAGGAATTTCAACATTATCAGCAGGTTATTCTTTATGGTTAATGTTATTTCATAAAGATAAAAACGTATTATGTATTGCAACTAAGCAAGAAACAGCTCGTAATATGGTTACTAAGGTAAAATTTATGTATGATAATTTACCTTCATGGTTAAAAATAGATGCTCCTGAAAATAATAAATTATCACTTAGACTTAGTAATGGTTCAATTATTAAGGCAACATCAGCATCAAGTGATGCTGGTAGATCAGAAGCAGTATCTTTATTATTAATTGATGAAGCAGCATTTATTGAACAAATTGGTGAAATTTGGGCATCAGCTCAACAAACATTAGCAACGGGTGGTGGTGCTATAGTATTAAGTACACCTTATGGAACTGGAAATTGGTTTCATAAAACATGGGTATCAGCTGAAAATAAAGAAAATGATTTTTTACCAATTAAATTACCATGGCATGTCCACCCTGAAAGAGATCAATCATGGAGAGATAGACAAGATGAATTATTAGGTGATCCTAGAATGGCTTCACAAGAATGTGATTGTGACTTTAGTACATCTGGTGATATAGTATTCCATTCTGAATGGATTGATTTTTTAAATACCTCTACTATTAAAGATCCTATGGAAAGAAGAGGTGTAGATCAAAATTTATGGGTTTGGGAAGCAGCAGATTATTCAAGAGAATATATGGTTGTAGCTGATGTAGCTCGAGGAGATGGTAAAGATTATTCTGCATGTCATGTTATGGATATTAAAACTAATACTCAAGTAGCTGAATATAGAGGACAAATGCCTCCTAAAGAATTTGGTTTTTTCCTCACAGGATTAGCTACTGAATATAATAATGCTATGTTAGCAGTAGAAAATGCTAATATAGGTTGGGCAACTTTAGATGCTATTCAAGAGAGAGGATATAGAAATTTATATCAATCCCCTAAATCAGATCAATTAACAGCAGAGTCATATTTAAGAGTGTATGAAGGTAATTCCGAAATGGTACCTGGGTTTACTATGTCAATGAGAACAAGACCACTTTGTATTAATAAATTTAGAGAATTTGTTGGTGATAGATCCGTAATTATTCGTTCAAAACGTTTACTTGAAGAAATGAAAGTATTTATCTGGAAAAATGGGAGACCAGAAGCACAAACAGGCTACAATGATGATTTGGTTATGTCATTTGGAATTGGTATGTTTCTACGAGACACATCATTAAAATTCCAACAACAAAGTTTAGACATGGCACGAGCATCATTAAGTAGTGTAAAAAGTAATAAAATATCATATAGTGGGGGGTATGCATCTAATAGTGCAAAAAATCCATATAGTGCTAACATAGATGGTAAAGACCATGATATAAGTTGGTTAATATGATATTTATAAAAAACAAATAAAATGGCAGATAAAGGTTTATTTTCAAGACTTCAAAGATTATTTTCAACAGACGTAATAATTCGTAATGTTGGTGGTGATCAACTTAAAGTATTTGATGTTAACAAAGCACAACAAACTGGTGAATTAGAAACAAACTCATTAGTTGATAGATTTAATAGAATATATTCTAATGCTGGAACATCAATATATGGTCAACAATTATCATTTAACTACCAGGCAATGCGTCCTTTGTTGTATTCTGATTATGATGCAATGGATATGGATGCTATTGTTGCATCTGCTTTAGATATTATAGCTGATGAAGCTACTCTTAAAAATGATATGGGAGAAGTATTACAAATCAAATCTGCAGATGAAGATATACAAAAAATTCTATATAATTTATTTTATGATGTTCTTAATGTAGAATTTAATCTTTGGCCCTGGATTAGGAATATGTGTAAATACGGAGATTTTTTCTTAAAGTTAGAAATAGCAGAAAAATTTGGTGTATATAATGTAATACCTTATACTGCATTTCATATTGAAAGACTTGAAGGAGGAGTTGGATATGGGGAAGATGGTAAAAAAATTAATCCTGCAGAAGTAAAATATAGATTTGAACCAGATGGAATATCAACTTCTTCATATGGTTATTATAATGTTCCTAATTCTGGTGAACAAGCTGGAGGAATAATATTTGATAATTATGAAATGGCTCATTTTAGATTATTATCTGACATGAATTTTTTACCTTATGGTAGATCATATATTGAACCCGCAAGAAAAATATTTAAACAGTATGTGTTAATGGAAGATGCAATGTTAATTCATAGAATTGTACGTGCACCTGAAAAACGTATTTTTTATATGAATGTTGGAGCAATCCCTCCAAATGAGGTAGATGCATTTATGGAAAAAACATTAAGTAAATTAAAACGTACTCCTTTTATAGATGAAAAGACAGGTGAATATAATTTAAAATATAATATGCAAAATATATTAGAAGATTATTATATACCAGTTAGAGGAAATGATCAAGCAACAAAAATAGAAAATCTAAATGGACTACAATGGAATGGAATTGAAGATGTTGAATATTTAAGAGATAAATTATTTGCTGCTTTAAAAGTTCCTAAAGCATTTATGGGTTATGATGAAAATGTAGAAGGTAAAGCTACATTAGCTGCACAAGATATTAGATTTGCTCGTACAATAGAACGTATACAAAGAATTATAGTATCTGAATTATATAAAATAGCATTAGTTCATTTATATACTCAAGGTTATAGGGATGAACAATTAGGTAATTTTGAATTATCATTAACCAATCCTTCAATTATATATGATCAAGAAAGAATAGCATTAATGAAAGATAAGGTAGATTTAGCAGCACAAATGCAGGAAACTAATTTACTACCAACGGATTGGATTTACGAACATATCTTCCATTTAAGTGAAGATCAATTTGAAGAATATAGAGATTTAATTAGAGAAGATGCTAAAAGAGGATTTAGAATAGATCAAATAAAAGCAGAAGGTAATGATCCTATTGAAACTGGAAAATCATATGGTACTCCTCATGATTTAGCTTCACTATATGGTAGTGGTAGAATGTACTCAGATCCAGGTAATGTACCTGATGGTTATAAAGATGGAACTAAAGATAAAACACCATTAGGGAGACCAGCTAAAAAAGTAACTAAACGAAATACGCAAGATGATAATTTTGGAAAAGATAGATTAGGAGCTGCTGGTATGAAAAAAGATGCTACAGATACTAATAAATCTCCATTAGCTTTAGAATCTCAAAAAGCATTTTTACAACACCAGGATATTTTAAAATCAATACCGACAGAAAAAAAGTTAGTATTTGAACATAATAATGCGAAAAGTTCGCTTCTTGATGAATCAAATATTAAGGAACAATAATCTTAATATATTTATACTAAAATAAATATTGATGTATATAAAACACTCAAAATTTAAAAATACTGGTATTCTCTTTGAGATATTAGTTAAAAAAATAACAGGGGACACTTTATCTGGGATAACATCACCAGCAATTAAAATAATCAAAGAATACTTTGTAAATACAGAGTTAGGAAAGGAATATAAATTGTATGAAACTATGTTTTCCAATAAAAGATTAACAGAGTCTAAAGCAAATGTAACATTAAGTACTATTTTAGAACAATCTAAAAAACTTAACAGATCTAAATTAAAAAATGAAAAATATAACTTAATAAAAGAGTTAAAAAATCATTATGATGTTGAAGATTTATTTAAAACAAAACTTTCAGATTACAAATCTCAAGCATCCTTTTATACTTTATTAGAAATATACAATACGACAAAATCTATTAATTCTCAACAAATTATAGATAATAAGGTTATTGTATTAGAAAGTGTAACTAACCAAAAAATAGATAAAGTTAAAATTAAAGATGTAGTTTTAGAAGAATTTAAATCTTATGATAAGGATTTACGTACATTAACCTATCATGTTTTACTAGAAAATTTTAATACTAAGTATGATAATTTAAATGTTAAACAAAAATTAGTATTAAAGGAATTCATCAACTCAGCTGATAATGGTCCTCTATTAAAAGAATTTTATAATAAAGAAATATTAAATATTAAATCTTTATTAAAAATTGAAACTAATAAACTTAAAGATCAAACTACAAAAATTAAACTACAAGAAATTGATAAATTAATAGTAGAAATTAATAAAAGAACAGTAGTTAAAAATAATCACTTAGTAGATTTACTCCAATACCATTCATTATTAGAAGAATTAATTATAACTAATGAGTAATATTATAAATAAAATAATTACTATAATTAAAGAGGCTAAAAAGCCAACAGATCCAAAATTAATAGCATGGATTGAAAAAAGATATGGTCCTTGGGATAATAGAGATTTTATATCTGATGATGGTGATACTTATTTTAAATATGAAAAAACATCTGAAGGTGGGGGAATTTCACATACTATAATAACTTTACCCTCTTTTGGAGAATTAATTAAACAATTAAAAGATTCTAGAGATGCAGCTAATGATTTAATTAGAGGTGAATCTGTAAGAGATGATGAGGTTTTAAGAGCTATATATGATCAACAAAAAGATACATATAATAAATTTAGAACACATTTAAGAAAAGAATACCCAGCATTTTATGCTCAGTTAAAAGGACAACTTACTGAAGAAGAAATAGATGAAATGTCAACATCTGGAGCAGCAGGTGCTTTTTTAACACCTTATGCATTTAGAAAACCTAAAAAGAAACAGGAACCTATACCTGAAAATTTAAATGAAAATATTAATTTAGATGCATATGGGTATAAATTAGTTCCTAAAGATAAAGCAGGAAATTACGTACAAAAGGGTTCAAAGTTAGATGTAAAACAATTATTTGAGGATCAAAAAGAATATCAAAATAAAAGAATCAAAGCATTTGATGCAATTGAACAGGAACTTAATGATATTTATAAAATGTTGAGCAATGCTAAAAATGAAACGAGTGAATATTATAATGATAATCCCTCATCATATTCTGTTGTTAAACCAACAGATTTAGTTTTAGACTATATTAAAGATATTAAAGACTTATTAAAAGGCGAATAAAATGGCAAAAACAATACAAGAACAGTATAACCAAATAAAAAATGGAAAAGGTAGTAAAGAAATTTTCCTTAAAGAGGTTAAAAGAAATTACTCTCATATGATAGTTAATTCTGCTACATTTAAACAAGCAGAAGAAATACTATTAAATAGATCTGTAATAACAGAAAATTTAGCTGGGATAGTTAATCCAACAAAATCAAAAGATTGGTTTACAATATTTAATGATAATATGAAAGTTATTAAAGAAGCTAATCCTAAAAACCCAAATAGATTTCCTCCATCACACATAGCTCAAACAAAAGAGTCTAAAGCAGATGAAGCCGTTAAAGTTGATTCTAGTAAAGTAGCTAAACAAGTTGAAGATATAGATTCTCACAATTTTGATAATACACCTAATAAAGATAATTATGATACTTTAAATGGAGAAGAATTTAGATTAGGTGTTAAATTTGAAATGGATAAAATTAGAGAAACAGTATCAGATGCTGATTTAGGGGATGCAATAGAAAAAGCACAAAAATTAGTAGCTAAAAATTTAGCAAGTGATCCTTTATATTATATTAAAAATGCCGCATTTGGTATTGATAAGTTAGGATACACAGATGAAGCACCAGGTTTAACAGCAAGCAAATCTGATCAAATGGAAAAAGTAAAATTAAAAGAAAATAAAATGATATCATTAATAGATTTAATGGAAAGCGGCCCATTAGGTGAAAAGCCAGTTGCTAAAAAGAAAGTAAAAAAAGAAACATTAGATAGTAAATTAGCTGAAATTGATAAACAATCTCAAGTTGTTGCTTTAGAAGCTAAGATTGCACATATTGATGAAATTATAGAAAAGAAAAACACAAGACTTTCTATGGTTACTGAAGATGAAAGTTTATCTGAATTAGTTGATAAAACTAAAATAAAGGGAATGCAACGTGAAGTTAAAGATCTTGAAAGAAGAAAAATGAAGATGGAAAAACTTTATGAAAAAATGTGTGGTAAAGCTTACAAAAAAGAAATTGTAGATGAAGATATGGGTTCCTCAAACTATGCAGGAGCATCAAATTCTGACACATCAGAAAGAGCATTTAGAAATAATGCCGGAGAAGAAATTGCAGAAGAAAGCAATGCGGGATCTGATGAAAATTCTAATGATAACTCTAATGAAGGTTCAAATGATAATCCTGAATCTTATTCTGGTTTAAAGAAATTTAGAGAAAACTAAAAATATGGATAAGCAAGTACTTGTTGAAACAAGGCTATTTACAGCCATGCCTAAATCTTTATCAGAAAAAAAAATTTCTGAGGCGGGTAATCCTTTAGTTGAAGGAATATTAGCTACTGCTGAAGTTAAAAACGGTAATGGTAGATATTATTCTAAAGAACTATGGGATAGAGAAATTGATAAGTATAAAGTCCTAGTAGAAGAAAATAGAGCAATGGGTGAATTAGATCACCCAGATGATACTATAATTAATCTAAAAAATGTATCACATAATATAAAAGATGTTTGGTGGGATGGAGATAATGTAATGGGTAAAATAGAAATTTTACCTACTCCAGCAGGAAATATACTAAAGGCATTAGTAGAAAGTGGAATTACAGTTGGTGTTTCTTCTCGAGGAATGGGTAGTTTAAAACCAATGGGGGAAGTACAAGAAGTACAAGATGATTTTGAATTATTATGTTGGGATTTTGTTTCAACACCCTCAAACCCAGATTCATTTATGCATTTAGTAAAAGAAGGTATAGAAATACCTAAATCAAATAAATATAAAAAATTAAATTCTATTATAACAGAAATACTTTGTGCAAATGGTTCTTGCCCTATAACATAACAATTTTATCCTGTGAACCGGAATTAGCGCTTTCTTTTAGAAGAGGCGCTTTTTCTTTATTATTTTTAAATATTTACATATACGTATAAGCATAATATGTCATCTCTTATATGACATTCGATTAATAATAATTCTTATTACGATTCCAAATAATCGTACTTCCAAAAAAAATTAAGGAAAATGAACAGAAACTTTTTAAAAGAGGCTATTGCCGATGCAAAGACTGTCAAAGAATCAGCCATTGCAAATGCTAAAATCGCTTTAGAAGAAGCTTTTCAACCACAAATCAAATCTATGCTAGCTGCAAAGTTAGAAGAGATGGAGGAGATGGATGAAGAGATGGACGATAAAGTAGACGAAGCGAAAAAAGACGATGTTAAAGTTGAGGAAAAAAAAGAGTACATGACCAAAAAGGAAAAGCGCGAAGGTGACGACCGTAAATCAGACAATAAAGCTGAGGCCGAAACTGAAAAAATGCGTAAAATCAAAGAGGAAGATGACTCGGATTTAAACGAAATTTTAGCAGAATTAGAAACAGAACTATCTGAAGAGGATGATTCTAAAGACGACAAGAAAGACATCAAAGAAGATGAAAAGACTGACGCTGAAGAAGAAGGCTACAAAGATGGGGAAAAAGATGCTGATGAAGACATGGACGAGGACGAAGATATCGACCTTGAAGATATGTCAGAAGAGGATCTTAAAAAATTCATCGAAGACGTAATTGAAGATATGGTTGGAGCTGGCGAATTAGAAGCTGGTGAATCATTTGAAGATGACGTTGACGTAGATGTAGATGAAGATGGTGAGTTAGAAGTAGAAGACGATGCGGTAACTGCGGTTGACGTTGAGTTAGACGAAGCAAAAGAAGAAATTGATGAAAAGAAAAAACAAGGGTACGATGCACGATTAGACGATGCTGAAGGCGCTAAACATGGTAAGAAAAAGCAAGATATGAAACAACGTAGAGCTGATTCTGAAAACATGGAAAAAGCCTTAGGTGGAAGAAAATTTGCTGGTGATTCTAAGATGAAAGAAGAATTAAGAGAAGCTTATGCTACTGTTGAAACTTTAAGATCTGAGTTAAATGAAATCAATTTATTAAACGCTAAGTTACTTTACACTAACAAAATCTTTAAATCTAAAAACTTAACTGAAACACAAAAGGTTAAAGTATTAGAAGCTTTTGATAAAGCAAGCACTGTAAAAGAAACTAAATTAGTATTTGAAACTGTTAATACAGGGTTTAAATCAACTACTAAAAAACACGTAAATGAAAATTTAGGTAGAGCTTCTAGATCAATGTCTGCACCAAAAGTAGAAAATAAAAAGCCGATTGTAGAATCAGATGAAATGGTAATGAGGTTCCAGAAATTAGCTGGCATTATCAATTCATAAAAATCAATTATTAACGACTAAAAAATTTAAAAAAATTATGTCACAATTAAATTCACTTTTAGAATCCGCTAATTCTTACAAATCACTGCAAAGTGATGCTGCAAGATTAGCTAACAAGTGGTCCAAAACAGGACTACTTGAAGGCATGGACTCTGAGACAGACAAAAATAATATGTCTATGATCTTAGAGAATCAAGCTAAACAATTAGTAACAGAGAACACTCAAACGGGTGGAGGTACTGCTACTTTTAATCCTGGTACGGGAGCTGCAGGCCAATGGGCTGGAGTTGCTTTACCATTAGTAAGAAAGGTATTTGGACAAATCGCAGCGAAAGAATTCGTTTCGGTTCAACCAATGAATCTTCCTTCTGGTCTAGTATTTTATCTAGATTTCCAATATGGTGGGACGCAAATTGGATCTCCAGCTGCTGGAGCAAATGCTGCTAAACTACCATTCGCTAACGGTACTTCATTATATGGTACTCCTTCACCAGTTAACCCAGCTACTAACACTAGTGGTTTTGGTAACGCTGCTGCAGGTGGTCTTTATGGTGCTGGTAGATTTGGATACTCAACTCAAAATTTCAACACTGTTGTAGGTGGTCAATTGGCTAACTGTGCAGTTGTTGGTAATGCTGATTTCTATCTAGATTTAGATGCAGATTCAACTTTCCCATTTGCTTTAACAGGTGTTGTTGGTACATCATTTGATGGTTTACAAACTTCAGTTGCTACTACAGTAACTAAAGTTTCAGCTCCAGCTACAAGAGCTATTGCTGGATCAGCTGCTGTTCCTGCTACTACATTACTACAAACATTTGCAGATATGGAAGCTATTGAAGGTTTCTATTTAACTTCAAATGCTGCAGGTAATGCTTTATTAGCTACTCAATTACCAGCATTTACAAAAGTAGATCAAGGTGCTATTTTACCAGCTCTTGGAGCTGCAGCTGCAGGTTCATTAAAAGCTACTGCTACAGTATCTGATATTACTGCTCAGTGTGTAATTACAGATAATGGTGGTACTGGTGGTGCTGCTATTGGTGCAACTGTTGGTGATTTCAACATTAAACCTACAACTTCAACTTCGGTTAGTGGTGTTGGTATGACAATTGATTTACTAGGTTCAGCTGCTGCTGCAGTAGTAATTGTAAACAACCCAGGTAGAGGTTATGCTGCTGGAGATATTTTAACATTCTCTGCTGCTGCGCTTCCTTTATCAGGTGCTGTTGTTGCCGGTACAAACATTGTATTAACATTAATCGCTGCTGATATTCCAGCTGCTGGTGTAATATCTTTCTTCGGATTAGGTACTATTTCAGCTGCAGGTGCAACTGCAGGATGGGTAGTAGATTTAGGTGCTGGTGTTAATTCAACAGTAACTGGATTTAACGCTCAACAAACATTACAACCTTCTGACAATAACAGAGGTGATTTTGAAGATCAAAATGCTGCTTTAGGTGATCCTGCTGCTGGTGGTTCTGGTTTCAATACTCCAATTGCTATTCCAGAAATCAACGTTGCAATGTCAAGTGAAGCTATCGTTGCTAAAACTAGAAAATTAAAAGCTGTTTGGACTCCTGAGTTTGCTCAAGATCTTAACGCTTACCATTCTCTAGATGCAGAAGCTGAATTAACTTCAATCATGAGTGAGTATATTTCATTAGAAATTGATCAAGAAATCCTTTCAATGTTAATCGAATCAGCAGGTGCTGGAGATGAATATTGGAGTGCTACAAACAACCTAGCAATTGGTGCTGGAGGTGTTGTAAATGGTAACTTGAATTTCTTTAACTCTCAAGGACAATGGTTCCAAACATTAGGAACTAAAGTTCAGAAGTTAAGTAACATCATTCACCAAAGAACACTTAGAGGTGGAGCTAATTTTATGGTATGTTCCCCATCAGTAGCTACTATTATCGAATCTATTCCAGGATTTGCTAGTAACTCAGATGGTGATGCTGCTAAAATGAGCTATGCATTTGGTGTACAGAAAGCTGGATCAATGAATGGAAGATACCAAGTTTACAAAAACCCATATATGACTGATAATACTATATTATTAGGATATAGAGGTGGACAATTCTTGGAAGCAGGTGCAGTATTTGCTCCATATATTCCATTAATCATGACTCCATTAGTATACGATCCAACAACCTTCACTCCAAGAAAAGGTTTATTAACTCGTTATGCTAAGAAAATGTTAAGACCAGAATTTTACGGAAGAATTTTCGTATCAAATCTAAATACACTTTAATAGTATATTTTAACATAATAATTAAAAGCCTCGCGAAAGCGGGGCTTTTTTTTTCTTAATTATTTGTTTACCTAGTAAGTAGTTAGTATATTTATAGTGGAACACAAATAATAATAAAATAGTTTTTAAAATGAAAGAGACTCCCTCACAGTTACCTATTCAAAGTTACGTAATGAATTTCCCACATACCTTTTCTACTAATAATCCAAATAATGTTTGGATGAAAGAAATGTCAGAAAAAGAATTATCTATTAATAGACCTAAAGCATATAAGCAATTTATGGATTTGTATAATTTTATGGCGGGTCAATCATTGGTACATTTACTACCCTCAGAAGGTAATTTTCAAGATTTAATATATGTGGCAAATTTAGGTCTACAATTACCCCACATTAAAGATAAAAATCATATTTTATTATCTAATTATACTTCTCCTCCTAGACAAGGTGAAGAATATGTAGGTGAAAAATTCTTTAATCAAATGGGTTATAAAACACATATATCTCCTTATAAGTGGGAAGGTGAAGCAGACATAAAATATTTAAAAGATAATGTTTATATAGGTGGGTATGATATTCGTTCGGATATTCAAACTTATCATTGGATGGAAGAAAATTTTGATATGAATATTATTAAAGTTAAAATGGTTGATGAGTATATGTATCATTTAGATTGTAGTATATTTCCGTTAAATACGCGGTCAACTATGGTTTGTACGGAACTATATGATAAGACGGAGTTAGCGCAAATAAGCAAATATACTAACATAATAGACATAGATGCTGATGATTCAATGTATGGGATGGCCAATTCTGTTAGATTAGGTAATATGGTTTTATGTGCCTCTAATATATCTGAAATGAAACAAGGAGATGAATTTTATGAAGGTGAAAAACACAAAATAACTTCATTAGAAAAAATATGTTCTGATGAAGGAATGGAACCAATAATATTTAATTTATCAGAATACATGAAATCTGGAGCTATGTTAAGTTGCATGGTAATGCATTTAAATAGAGTTGATCATTTTAAATCACTTCTTTAATGGCTGAGACTTTAGAAGATTGGCTAAATGGAGAAGTTGCAGAATTATCTAAAATGTCGGTAGGTGAATTAAGTAATAATTTCTTTTTTAGAGACCCAATAAGACCTACACATATAGACCATGAACATTTTTATAGCCCAGCTGATGGAACTATTTTATATCAAAAAGTAGCCCAACCTGGGGAGCAAGTACTTGAAATAAAAGGTATAGATTATACACTTCAAGATGTTATGGGAGATAAAACCTATAAACAACCTTCATTAGTAATAGGAATATTTATGTCTTTTTATGATGTACATATTAATAGAATACCTTATGGAGGTGTTATAAAATATAAAAATTTAGAACCTATTGAATCAACTAACAAACCCATGTTAGCTGTCGAAAAGGATATATTAAATAGAGTTATTAATCCTAATAATATGGATTATTTAAAATTTAACGAAAGAATGTCTAACCAGATATATGTACCTTCTTTAGATTACACATATCATATAATTCAAATAGCCGATGAAGATGTAAATGTAATAGCTCCATTTAAAAAACAACAAGATCTTTGTACTCAAAATGAAAGATTTAGTTTAATTAGGTGGGGTTCCCAAGTAGATTTAGTTTTACCTTTAGATAAAAGATTTAAATTTGATCTTTTATTAAATAAAACAAATCATATTAATGCAGGCCTTGATAAACTAATTAAAATAACCCATAATGACCTCAAACCATCATACAGACGAAGTATTTAGACCCAAAAGAATAGTGAAGAATCCAATTAAATTTAAAATACAATTAAACGAAGAACAAAAAGAAGCTAAAGCAAAAATATTAGAAAATACTTTAACAATATTAGCTGGTAGAGCAGGTTCTGGAAAAACATTATTAGCATGTAATATAGCTTTAGACGGACTTCTAAGAAGACACTATTCAAAAATAATAATAACCAGACCTACAGTTTCAAAAGAAGAAATTGGATTTTTACCTGGGGATTTAAGAGAAAAAATGGATCCTTGGATTCAACCTATTTATCAAAATATGTATACTCTTTATGATAAAGTAAAAGTTGAAAAATTAATTGAAGATGGTAAAATAGAAATAGTACCTTTAGCTTTTATGAGAGGAAGAACTTTTTTAGATAGTTGTATTATTGTAGATGAAGCTCAAAATGTTACTCACGAACAAATGGAGATGATAGCAACTAGAATTGGTTTAAGATCAAAAATGGTAGTTTGTGGTGATGATCATCAAATTGATTTAAGAGGAAAAGCAGACTCAGGTTTTAGATTTTTATATGCTGCTTCACGAAGAATTAAAAAAATGACTGGGGTTACTTTACTCCAAAACCACAGAGATCCTATTGTTGATGATTTAATTGAAATTTATGAATCAGCTTCTGAAAAAGGAATTTTAAATACTTCTGGAAGTAGTGGAAAGAGTAGAAAAAAATAAATAATTACATTTATTTACTTTATTTTTGTGATATTTATAACAAAAATACTATGGCATCAACTGTTAAATCCAATACTTTTCGTGTAAACATAAAAGAAGAGCATATCGTTGGCGGTCAAAGAACTGTACATGAAAATTTTTATAGAATTCCTAATGTAACTAATTATGATAGAAGAATTGTAACAGTTCCTGCTAAAACTAATGTAGACTTAATTAATACCAATGGTTTAATTCCTGGACCAGCTTTATTCCCTTCATATAGTATAGCTTATGGGAGAATAACAAATATGGATGATGCTAATCGTTTAGCAGTTACTTTTACATCATCAAATGGTGAATCAGAATCAGGAAAGGTAGGCTCAGATTTAAGTGGATCTTATGCAAGTGGAGGAATAGGTGGCACAGCAGGAATTTATTCTAATGTTCCAACTACTAGTATTAGTGGAAGTGGAATGCAATTAAGAGTAGTAACAGATGAAACTATAAATTTAACTCCATCACTTACATTAACCCCTTTAGCAACTACAAATGCAGCTATAGGAACTTATAACATAGGTTTAACTGGAGGTACAGGAATAGGAGTAAGTGGTTCTGTTGTAGTAACAGCAGGAACAGGAAATGATGCTTCAATACCAACTTATACTTCTATAACATTTACTACATCAGGATCAGGTTATTCTATTGGCGACCAATTAGTAATTCCATCAGGTGCTTTATCAAATGGAAATTTAACAAAATCAAGTACAATAGCTAATATAATAGTACCTACAGTATCAATAAATCAAGTAGTAAATAATGTTCCTCTTACAACATCTACAGGGCAAGGAGCAACAGCTACAATTACATCAGCAGGTTCAGTAATCACAACAGTAGTTATTAATGCTGTTGGTTTAGGATATGCTGTTAATCAAGATATTACAATAGAAGAATCTACATTAGAAAATTTAGGATTTGGAGCGGTTAGTGGAGATTATTTAGGAAATTTATCTGCAGCAAATATGGCTACATCAGCAGCAAATACATTACCAGCTTTACAAGCAGCAAATATTACAGTAAAACCTACTAATGTAACCATTCAAACAGGGGGGAGTAACTATAATGTTGGGGATACTATAACAGTAGCAAAATCAAATATTGGAAATTCAACTAATGATTTAGGATATATTTTAAAAACAGAAGATTTTTCATTAACAGGAACTAAAAGTTACTGGACTATGGAATGTTTACCAACTTCATCTATAATGTTTTCAAGTCCAAATTGTTCCGGAAGTCAATTTAATGGCTTATTTGAACAAGATATAGAATTTATATCTGTGTATGCAGTATCAGAAAGTGTAGATGTAGAATATGTAATAGTTAACGCTCCAATAGCAACTAATTAAAAAATAAATTATGGCAAACATACCAATTTGGCCCGGTTCTAGTTCATTCCATCCAGGAGATACTCCTTTTGGTTTTTATGATCGTGATATAGAATTTGAAAAAGATGCAGATAAAGTAGCAAATTTTTGTGCTCTAAGATTAGGATATCCTTTAGTTGAAATTGAATTACAAGATAAAAATTTTTATGCTGCATTTGAGGAAGCAGTAACTATATATGGAAATGAATTATATGCTTATAAAATTAGAGAAAATTATTTAACATTAGAAGGTGCAGAAAATACAGTAAACATTAATGAAACTATTGTAACCCCTAATTTAGGAAGAGTAATTGATTACTCAGAACAATATGGGTCTGAAGCCGGTACAGGTGGAAATGTTCCTTGGCATAAATTAAAAGTAAATTTAACATCTGGTGTTCAAGATTATGATTTAGATAAAATAGCAGCTGATGCAGGGTTTAAAAAGAAAAATGACATTCAAATTATGAGAGTGTTTTATGAAGCACCACCAGCATCTGCTTATTGGGCTGATCAATATGACGGATTTGGATTTGGATTAGGAGGAACAGTAGCAGCTGGTATTGATGGTTTAGGTGCAGGTTTAGGAGGATTAGGTGGAGGTGGATATTTAATGATGCCTTTAAATTATGATATGGCCGTTATACAACAATTAGAATTAAATCAAGAAGTTAGATTATCTAATTTTTCTTTTGAAATGCATAATAATGTTTTAAGAGTATTTCCAATACCAGGAGAAGCAAATGGAGGATTTGGTAATGAATTAGATGCATCTGGATCCTTAAAAGGAGCAGGCTCTATGTGGGTAGAAATAATGCTAAAATCAGAAAGATCATCAGCATCTTTAGTATTAGATGAATTTGATGAAAAAATTAAAACCGTAGCTGAAGTTCCTTATGAAAATCCTACATATGCCAGAATAAATTCTATAGGTAGAAGTTGGATATTTGAAATGACTTTAGCTATATGTAAAGAAATGTTAGGGTATGTAAGAGGAAAATATGAAACGGTTCCAATACCTAACGCTGAAATAACACTTAACCAAGCTAGTTTACTACAAGCAGCAAGAGATGAAAAAGCAGCATTATTAGAACAATTAAGAGCATATTTTGATGAAACTTCAAGAGAAAAATTATTAGAAAGAAGAACTGCTGAATCTAATTTTGTAATGCAAGAGTTAGATAGAGTTCCAAGAGTAATTTATATAGGATAATATGGCACTATTTGGTACACAAAGGGATGTAAGTCTATTCAGACATATGAGTAGAGAGTTAATGGGTGATATTATAACAGAGCAGTGTGCTTTCTACAAATATAAATTAGAAGAAACAAAAATTAACTTATATGGTGAAGCAGCTGAAGAAAAATATTATATGGGACCAGTTTTACTTAATACTTTAGTAGAAAGAACTGATGAAATTTATCCTGAAAGTGATTTAGGAACTGATTTTAATAAAGAAATACAATTTAGTTTTTTAAGAGATGATTTATTAGGTAAAAATGAAGATTTTAATGGAGAAGGTATGTCATATACAGATACTACAGCTCAATATGGTGCAGATTTAGTTCCACAAGTAGGTGATATTATTATGTATAATGAAGGATATTATGAAGTACATGAAGTAATAGCTAACCAATATTTTGTAGGTAAAAATCCAGATTATCCAAATGATCCAAATCCAATAAATGCACCTTTAAATGGTGACTTAAGTAATTATGGTTCTAATATTTCAATTATTTGCAAATCTCATTATGTACAAGCAGATAAATTAGGTTTAACTCAAGCAAGATTTATTTAATATGGCAGAACACGGAAAAATACCTAGACCTAAAACACAAAAGGAAATACTTTTAAGTAATCCTGTACAGGATACTTATAAAAATCCTGAAAATGGTGAAACAACAGGAAATCCTAATAGAGCATTTCCCGATAAAAATAATAGAGGTAATCAAGTATCTTTTAGAGATGATAATACAAAACCTTTTGTATTAGGTTTAAAAGAAAATGATGAAGCTATATTTTATTATTTAGAAAATGTAATAAAACCTACAGTTTTGCAAAATGGTGTAGTTACTAAGGTACCAATTTATTATGGTTCACCTGAACGATGGGCACAAGTGCAAAAACAAGGATACTATAGAGATTTAAAAGGTAAAATAATGATGCCTGTTATTACTTTTAAACGTAACAATGTTGAAAAAATTAGAAGCATAGCAAATAAATTAGATGCTAATTATCCAAACAATGTTCAATTATTTCAAAAACAGTATAGTCAAAAAAACGAATATGATAATTTTAATATTTTAAATAATAGAATACCAAAAAAAGAGTCATATGCTGTTGTAGTACCAGATTATGTAGCTTTAACTTATGATTTTATTATATCTACTTATTATGTAGAACAAATGAATAAAATTGTAGAAGCTATGAATTATGCTTCAGATTCATATTGGGGTAATCCTGAAAGATTTAAATTTAGAGCACGTATAAATAATTATGCTACATCTGTTGAAATAGAATCAGCAGGGAATAGAATTGTTAAAACAGAATTTTCATTAAAACTTCATGGATATTTAGTTCCTGATACTATACAAAAAGAATTAGCGTCAGTTAAAAAATTAAGTAATGCTACTCAACTAATATTTAATTTAGAAACAGTTAAAATCTTACCAGAAGATAATTATTCATCAAATCCCCGACTTTCTATACCTTCAAAAAATAATCCTACAAGTTTTAATGATAAAATATAATAAATAAATGTTTTATAATATTTATAAACAAATCCTGATATGTCAATAATTTTAAGGTTAGATAAAGGTTCTGAGTTAACATTTGCTGAAGTAGATGGTAACTTTCAAAGTCTCTTTTACTCTGCTTCATTAGTGGGTACTGACTTAAATTTTTATACTTATAATAATGTTTTATCCCAAAGTTTTGATCTAACAGCTATACCAGGTTTTGGTGGAGTTACAGTACAAGATGATGGAACTACTATAATTAATGCAGCAACAGGTTTAAATTTTATAGGTAGTGGAGTAGTAGTAACACAAAATGGTAATACAGCTGATGTTACCTTTACTGGAGGAGGAGACACATATACTTTAACAGCAGGGACAAAATCAGGAACAAGTGTTCCTTTAAAATTAGATGCTGCAGCTGGGGCAGATTCAACAGTTAATTTAACAGAAGGAACAGGTATTACTTTAACTCAAACTAGTGCTACTGAAATAACAATTGATTCTGCAGGAGGTGGTAATTTCATTAATGCAACTGCTTTACCCCAGAACTTCCCAGGAAATTCACCTTTTGATAATATATCAACAGGAACAACATTTCCATCACCTGGAAAATCATTTCAAGAAATGATGGATTTAATGTTATATCCAACTTTATTTCCTTCATTATCTAACCCATCACTTCAATCTGTTAATTTAACACCTAATGGTTTTCAAATAATAGGAAAACTACTAACAGCAGGTAATTTAACATTATCTTGTACTTTTAATCAGGGATCAATTAATCCTCAATATACAACAGCTACTAATAAAAGAAGTGGTTTACCAAATACTTATAATTATACATCTCCGGCATCTGCATTTGTTACATCTGTAAGTACTACAGCATTAAGTAACACAGTAGCTAATACTTCTACATACACAGTAACAGCAGGTACAAATTCATTTTCAGTATCAGTTAATTATGATATAGGTCCACAACCTAAAGACAGTGTAGGTGGGGATTTCTCAACACCGTTAGCTCCTGGATTTAACCCACCAGGATCTACTTCAAGAAGCATGACAGGAGTTTTTCCAGTATTTGCAACAACAACAAATTATAATGTAACAGATCAATTATCTTTACAAAATATGGGTAATAATGATGTTATAGTGGATATGATCCTTGAAGATGGAACTGCAGGAAATAAACAAGCAATCTCAATTCCTAATACAGCAGGGGGGCAATCCGGATTTACAGCATTTACAGATGTTCAACAGGAAGATCCATTATCTCCAGGAAGTTTTGTACCTATAACAGGGGGTTTAACAACTTTTACATTAACAACAGAAACTAGAACAGTAGAAGGTAATCCTATTACGTATAATTTATATACTCATAATGGGGGGCAAATTGGAGCTAGAAAATTAAAATTTATAAATTAAGATATGGCAGGGAATAGATTAAACGGATTATTAGCGATATCGGCAAATTTCGAACCTCAAATTGCGGCTCCATTTGATGGGAGAGCTATATGCCCAACTCAAGCAGATTTATTATTAGCTGCTTCATGGACTGCAAACGATAATGTTATTTATGCTTATGTAGGTATGACAGTTACTGTAGCTGAAGATTCTACTGCTGCTAATAATGGTGTTTATGTTTTATTAGATGCTGATTATACATCACTTAGTAATTGGTTATTTGTAGGAAGTAGCTCAGCAGGTTCATCAGGTACTTCAGGTTCCGATGGTTCTTCAGGTACTTCAGGTTCTGATGGTTCTTCAGGTACAAGTGGCTCAAGTGGAACGTCAGGTATAGCAGGTTCATCAGGTACTTCAGGTGTAGATGGTTCTTCAGGTACATCAGGTGTAGATGGTTCTTCAGGTACTTCAGGTGTAGATGGTTCTTCAGGTACAAGTGGTTCAAGCGGTACTTCAGGTGACGATGGTTCATCAGGTACAAGTGGCTCAAGCGGTACAGCAGGTTCATCAGGTACTTCAGGTGCAGATGGTTCTTCAGGTACAAGTGGTTCAAGCGGTACTTCAGGTGATGATGGTTCATCAGGTACAAGTGGCTCAAGCGGTACAGCAGGTTCATCAGGTACTTCAGGTGCAGATGGTTCATCAGGTACTTCAGGTGTAGATGGTTCTTCAGGTACATCAGGTGTAGATGGTTCTTCAGGTACAAGTGGTTCAAGCGGTACTTCAGGTGAAGATGGTTCATCAGGTACTTCAGGTGCAGATGGTTCATCAGGTACTTCAGGTTCATCAGGAACTTCAGGTGCAGATGGTTCTTCAGGAACTTCAGGTTCATCAGGTACAGCAGGTTCATCAGGTACTTCAGGTGCAGATGGTTCATCAGGTACTTCAGGTGTGGATGGTTCTTCAGGTACATCAGGTGTAGATGGTTCTTCAGGTACAAGTGGTTCAAGCGGTACTTCAGGTGACGATGGTTCATCAGGTACTTCAGGTTCTTCAGGTACATCAGGTGTAGATGGTTCATCAGGTACTTCAGGTGTAGATGGCTCATCAGGTACATCAGGTTCAGATGGTTCTTCAGGTACAAGTGGTTCAAGCGGTACTTCAGGTGACGATGGTTCATCAGGTACAAGTGGCTCAAGCGGTACAGCAGGTTCATCAGGAACTTCAGGTGAAGATGGTTCATCAGGTACTTCAGGTGTAGATGGTTCATCAGGTACTTCAGGTGTAGATGGCTCATCAGGTACATCAGGTGTAGATGGTTCTTCAGGTACAAGTGGTTCAAGCGGTACTTCAGGTGACGATGGTTCATCAGGTACTTCAGGTTCATCAGGTACATCAGGTGCAGATGGTTCTTCAGGTACATCAGGTGTAGATGGTTCATCAGGTACTTCAGGTGTAGATGGCTCATCAGGTACATCAGGTGTAGATGGTTCTTCAGGTACAAGTGGTTCAAGCGGTACTTCAGGTGACGATGGTTCATCAGGTACTTCAGGTTCATCAGGAACTTCAGGTGCAGATGGTTCTTCAGGAACTTCAGGTTCATCAGGTACAGCAGGTTCATCAGGAACTTCAGGTGAAGATGGTTCATCAGGAACTTCAGGTGCAGATGGTTCATCAGGTACATCAGGTGAAGATGGTTCATCAGGAACTTCAGGCTCATCAGGTACAGCAGGTTCAAGTGGTACTTCAGGTGCAGATGGTTCTTCGGGTACATCAGGTGTAGATGGTTCTTCAGGTACTTCAGGTGTAGATGGTTCTTCAGGTACAAGTGGTTCAAGCGGTACTTCAGGTGACGATGGTTCATCAGGTACTTCAGGTTCATCAGGAACTTCAGGTGTAGATGGTTCTTCAGGAACTTCAGGTTCATCAGGTACAGCAGGTTCATCAGGAACTTCAGGTGCAGATGGTTCTTCAGGTACATCAGGTGTAGATGGTTCTTCAGGTACAAGTGGTTCAAGCGGTACTTCAGGTAATGATGGTTCATCAGGTACAAGTGGTTCAAGCGGTACTTCAGGTAACGATGGTTCATCAGGTACTTCAGGTTCATCAGGCACATCAGGTGCAGATGGTTCTTCAGGAACTTCAGGTTCATCAGGTACAGCAGGTTCATCAGGAACTTCAGGTGCAGATGGTTCTTCAGGTACATCAGGTGTAGATGGTTCTTCAGGTACAAGTGGTTCAAGCGGTACTTCAGGTAATGATGGTTCATCAGGTACAAGTGGTTCATCAGGAACTTCAGGCTCATCAGGTACAGCAGGTTCAAGTGGTACTTCAGGTGAAGATGGTTCATCAGGTACTTCAGGTTCATCAGGAACTTCAGGCTCATCAGGTACAGCAGGTTCAAGTGGTACTTCAGGTACAGATGGTTTAAGTGGCTCGTGCAGCACAAATATAGCTGCCGTATCTGCGATGTCAGCAGGAAAAATTATAATGAAACAAAGTAATGGATCAGCAACACTTACAGCTAATCTTACTACTCAATTAACTTTTAATAGTACAAGCGATCCAACTTTACAATTACTTGCTGGTGTAAGTACTGGCTCTATAATAGAAATAACAATTAATGGGGGTACTGCTACTTTTACAATATTAGGACAGCCTTCTTCCACAGCTATAAATGTAAGTTATATATCAGGTTCTTTTACGGGAGCTCAACAAGGAAATACTGTTACTACTTGTGTTTTTAGTCAATGTTGTAATGAAGGAGGAGGTTGTTCAACAGTTAAACTTACAACCGTTGTTTCAGGAACAGATCAAGTAAATCTTTTAGATAGTAGTAATAATTCAACATTAACAGCTAGTGCTGTTGCTAGATTACAATTTGCAAGCACATCAGCTCCTTTATTTTTAATATTAAATGGTTTATCAGTAGGTGATGTAATTACAATACAAGATCCTAATGGGAATATAGCTAATTATACTTATTTAGCAACATCTGGAACTCAAATAGGAGTAACTTATGTAAGTGGTTCATTTACAAATTTAGCACAAGGAGCTAGTTTAGTAATTTGTGGTTATATATCATCAGGTACAAGTGGTTCAAGCGGTACTTCAGGTGACGATGGTTCTTCAGGTACAAGTGGTTCAAGCGGTACAGCAGGTTCATCAGGTACTTCAGGTGCAGATGGTTCTTCAGGAACTTCAGGCTCATCAGGTACAGCAGGTTCAAGTGGTACTTCAGGTGCAGATGGTTCTTCAGGTACTTCAGGTGAAGATGGTTCATCAGGAACTTCAGGCTCATCAGGTACTTCAGGTTCATCAGGTACTTCAGGTGACGATGGTTCATCAGGTACTTCAGGTTCATCAGGAACTTCAGGTGTAGATGGTTCTTCAGGTACAAGTGGTTCAAGTGGTACAGCAGGTTCAAGCGGTACTTCAGGTGAAGATGGTTCATCAGGAACTTCAGGCTCATCAGGTACAGCAGGTTCAAGTGGTACTTCAGGTGCAGATGGTTCTTCAGGAACTTCAGGTTCATCAGGTACAGCAGGTTCATCAGGAACTTCAGGTGCAGATGGTTCTTCAGGTACATCAGGTGTAGATGGTTCTTCAGGTACAAGTGGTTCAAGCGGTACTTCAGGTAATGATGGTTCATCAGGTACAAGTGGTTCAAGTGGTACAGCAGGTTCAAGCGGTACTTCAGGTGAAGATGGTTCATCAGGTACTTCAGGTTCATCAGGAACTTCAGGTGTAGATGGTTCTTCAGGAACTTCAGGCTCATCAGGTACAGCAGGTTCATCAGGAACTTCAGGTGAAGATGGTTCATCAGGTACTTCAGGTTCATCAGGAACTTCAGGTGCAGATGGTTCTTCAGGTACAAGTGGTTCATCAGGAACTTCAGGATTATCATCTACAAGATGTTATGAATATGATTATGTAAGCAGTACCTCAACACCTTTATCAGGTAAAGCTTCTTTCTTTAGTGGAATAATATGGGGGGCAGTAACTGATATTTACATACATGAAGAGGATATTAATGGGGATGATAACTCTCTTTTCTTAAACCAGTTTATATCTACACAAATTGGATCTATTAAAGGAATAGCTAATGGTGGAGCTGAAGGACAATATAATTTTACTACAGTTTCAAAAACAGGAGATGTTTATAGATTTACAAATTTAGAATTTGTAACATCAGGAGGAACAATAGCAACAGGAAACGGAGAAATTTGTATATTTGGTAGTACATTTGGTTCAGCAGGTTCAAGCGGTACTTCAGGTGCAGATGGTTCTTCAGGTACAAGTGGCTCAAGCGGTACAGCAGGTTCATCAGGTACTTCAGGTGCAGATGGTTCTTCAGGAACTTCAGGTGCAGATGGTTCTTCAGGTACAAGTGGTTCAAGTGGTACAGCAGGTTCAAGTGGTACTTCAGGTTCAAGTGGTACTTCAGGTGAAGATGGTTCATCAGGTACAAGTGGCTCAAGCGGTACAGCAGGTTCAAGCGGTACTTCAGGTGCAGATGGTTCTTCAGGAACTTCAGGTTCATCAGGTACAAGTGGTTCATCAGGTACAAGTGGTACTGTTGGTAGTTGTGATATTGTTAAATTACAACCAACACCAACACAATCTGATCAATTTGATTTATTGAATAGTAGTCAAAATAGTACTACAACAGCTAGTAATGTTGCATTTTTAAAATTCCAATCAACACAAGCACCAGCTTTTTTATTACTAAATCCTTTAAATTTAGGTGATATAATTACAATAACTGATGTTAATGGAAATATAGCTCTTTATACTTATGCAAGTACTAGTAGTAATACTATAGCAGTAAATTATACTAATGGTGCATTTGGAACAGTTTCAACAGGAGATAATTTTACACTTTGTGGTTATACTTCTTCAGGTTCATCAGGTACAAGTGGTTCAAGCGGTACTTCAGGTGAAGATGGTTCATCAGGTACTTCAGGTTCATCAGGTACTTCAGGTTCATCAGGAACTTCAGGTGCAGATGGTTCTTCAGGAACTTCAGGTTCATCAGGTACAGCAGGTTCATCAGGAACTTCAGGTGAAGATGGTTCTTCAGGAACTTCAGGCTCATCAGGTACAGCAGGTTCAAGTGGTACTTCAGGTGAAGATGGTTCATCAGGTACTTCAGGTTCATCAGGAACTTCAGGTGTAGATGGTTCATCAGGTACAAGTGGCTCAAGTGGTACAGCAGGTTCAAGCGGTACTTCAGGTGAAGATGGTTCATCAGGTACAAGTGGCTCAAGCGGTACAGCAGGTTCATCAGGAACTTCAGGTGAAGATGGTTCATCAGGTACTTCAGGTTCATCAGGAACTTCAGGTGTAGATGGTTCTTCAGGTACAAGTGGTTCATCAGGAACTTCAGGTTCATCAGGAACTTCAGGTGTAGATGGTTCATCAGGTACAAGTGGCTCAAGTGGTACAGCAGGTTCAAGCGGTACTTCAGGTGAAGATGGTTCATCAGGTACAAGTGGCTCAAGCGGTACAGCAGGTTCATCAGGTACAAGTGGTTCATCAGGTACAAGTGGTTCATCAGGTACATCAGGTGAAGATGGTTTAATTGGTAGTTGTCAACTTATTGAATATACTACTACAATTAATACATCTTCTAAAGTTAATTTTTTAGATAGTAATTCCGCAACTACTACAACAGCTAGTGCTATTAAATCTCTTGATTTTCAAAGCCAGACAGCACCAGGTTACTTATTATTAAATGGTTTAAATATAGATGATACTATTACATTAAAGGATCCTAGTGGAAATACAGCTCTTTTTAAAAAACAACAACAATCAACAACAAATGAAATTTCAGTAATATATGTTAATGGTTCATTTGGAACAATTTCAGTAGGAGATGATTTTACACTTTGTGGTTATGTTGGAGCAGGTGATAGAGGAGGCTTAAGTTATAAAGCAAAAACTACTCAAACAGCAGAGGGTGCATTTACTAGAGTAAGTGATTCAATATATACAATAAATAGTGATGATTTATTTGATAATGACCAACAGAATTACATATATAGTTGGGCAGCAAGTTCCTCACCACCATCTACTACACCTCAGGGATGGGGAACTATAGTAGTACAACCATCACTAAATGATTCAAATAATATACTTGTTTTAAGATTAGATTCAATCCAAAAAGATTATTCAGGTCAAGCAGGTGTATTTGGTTTAACTGTTACTCAATTAACTGTAAATCAATTTACATATAATGATACTACAGGTGATAGATTATCTATATCGTTTTCTCGAAATGGTTTAAATGGGATAGTTGCCCCAAATACTTATCTTTATAATTTTAAAACAAACATTTTAACTAACCCACCAACAGGTAGGGTACAAGGAAATAACACAACTCAAAATAGTAATACTAATATTGTATTTTTTAATCAAGACGATGATGGTAATACTGTTCCTACACCACCATCCCCAGGAGTTTTAACAATAAGAAAGAAATTAGATACTACGCAATTTATTACTTTTGCATTTACTAGTGTATCTGGACCTACATCAAATTTAATAACTTGTGTTGGTTCAGTTATATCATCTAGTAATTCAGGAAATATTTTTAGCGATTTAGAGCCTGTATTTATAAGCTTTGCAGAAAACGGAACATCAGGTACAAGTGGTTCATCAGGTACAAGTGGTTCATCAGGTACAAGTGGCTCATCAGGTACAAGTGGCTCAAGCGGTACATCAGGTACAAGTGGTTCATCAGGTACAAGTGGCTCATCAGGTACAAGTGGCTCAAGCGGTACAGCAGGTTCAAGCGGTACTTCAGGTGTAGATGGTTC
>Ga0209634_1000613_pt1 | contig 27506 bp, 31 predicted proteins | sample LinPmetageLP40_FD_184043 | JGI IMG/M metagenome (GOLD analysis project Ga0209634, IMG submission 184043) | Marine viral communities from the Pacific Ocean - LP-40 (SPAdes) (version 2) | ecosystem: Environmental > Aquatic > Marine > Oceanic | place: Pacific Ocean | collected 2010-08-26 | reverse complement strand
TTACCCAAAAACCAAGCCGGAGCCAGGTAGGAAATAAGTTCCGATTTTCCGTGACGAGGCGCGATATTGACGATAACTCGTTTTCTAACACCTCTTGATATTTCTTCAAATAGTCCAGCCAATTTTGCATGATGTTCTCCTACTTTATAGTCAGGGTAGACGTGCTTAATAAAGTCTAAGAAGTTTGCCTTCCCCTGTGTTTTAGTTAAATTCTTCTTGTATTCTTTTAATAATGCTAAACTCTTCTGCCTTTCTGATTCAGACATATTAGGTAATGACTGCTGTAGTAAATTTAAATCAGCTTCACTTATCATCGTCTTTTATGACCTCTCCCTCAATGACCTTACCTTTTAACTCTTCTATCGTTTGTAATAACTCTTTCTCTAGTTCTTCTCCCGATTTAGATATGTGTGTAATCTCTGTTTTCTTCTTGAATGCGTCAACACCATCTACCTCTCCTATTGCTTTCCACGCTGAGATGCGTTCCCGTGAGCTTTTAGCTAAGGCTGCTTCTTGTAGTAGTCCGTTAAGTACAGACAACTTTATATCTGCTAGGTCTTTAGCTACCATATGGCTAGTTTGCGAGACCATGCCGGCAAGGTAGGCGATAGTTTCGTTAGGGTACGTTCCGAAATCTGGTTTTAACTCAGGGTTCTTCATCATTTCTTTTGCCACTTCTTCAGCTTCCTCCATGTTTTCTTTAGAGGGCTCTATGTTTTCTTCTGCTAAATCTGAGATAAGCTTGACGGTTTTTGATCGCATAGTAAGTTCTTCGCTAGGCGACATCTCTGGTAGAGCTTCGCGTGCGTTCTTGGGTAAAGCGATACCATCCTCTATGTGAGGTACCATGACTTTATGTTCTGAATTGTTTTCTTCTTGCATGTGTTTGCTGTTACACCTTGAATTATTTGCAGCGATAACCCTAGTATATATTAGATACTTAAGAAAAACAAACAAGAAATATAGAGTAACACTATAAAGAGTGCCTTATGTAGTAACGATATGAGTGTATATATAATGTTCATACCCGTAGTGTACGTTAGTCTGGGGGTCAATGTGGTACTGAGAATCATTCATGGTTTTTCAAATTTTTTCTAGAAATATTTTTTGTTTAGCCATATGTAAAGTAAGGGGGTAGGTATTTGAAATTACTAGGATTATTCGTGCGTTTCACAGTGTATAAGGGACAGTGGGAGTCCCAAAATATTTTGCTTGGGTGGGGGGGCGGTAGGCCTTTTTTTGCGTGGGAATTGTCGAACCATGCCGACAACTTTTGCCGTAAGTCCTTGATTATAAAGGGAAAATCGCCAGTTTCTACACGTGAGAAACTTTTGATATTTTTGGTGTAACTGTACATATTCTTAATAATGAGAGTATAATGAATACTATGGTACAGCAATAAAGCAGTGCCATTTAAATGGAGATACATATTATGAAAGCTATTAAAAAAGTATTGAACGTTGCATTAGGTAATATCGAAGTGGATACAATAGTAAAGCAAACTTCGACTTTGATAGATACTGATAATAATCAAGCCGAGGTATTTATAAATTGGAATGAGAACCTTACAGTTAATAATAAATGGTATACATTCACTAACGGAAAACTTCCCGTTGAATTTATTGAAAATACTAAACGTGTTATTGCGATTGAGTATTTTAATAAGGCTGAAAATAATCTTTTAGGTTATTACATTGAAAACGACGGGTTGTCGAAGTGTATCGACAAAAAACAAATGGAAAAATTAAGTGGGGATACTACAAAGATTTTTCATTTTACCATTGATACACTTGTTGCCAATGTTAAACCTTCAGGAAAAATGAAGGCAACAAAAAAAGTTATTTCAGATATTTACAGAAAATTCAATAAAGATGTTTGGGATAAAAAATTAAACCAATGGAAAAACGTGGCAAAGTCTTTAGATGATACAGGCGAAGTCGAAAAGAAAGAAAAGGCAAAAAGAAATTTTGTCGAGATGGTCGCTTGGAATGTTCTCGGCAAACCTGATAACCATGATGAGTTAGGATACTCAGGAAGTCTTCTAAGAAAATGTATCAACGATAAAGAAGACATGGTTGACGTTGACAAATTCGAAGCCCTCGCAGAAAAATTTGTTGCAGACATTCAAAAACTTTCATAAAACTTTTAGGAAAATCTAGCCCACTTCGGTGGGCTTTTTTTTGGGCTGCGTTCCGGGAAACATCACCAGTGTCTTTGTGATAGTGAGTTTTAATCCTGCGTGGCCATCACCAGTTTTATAACCAGTTTTTTGATCTACGTGTGATGGTGAGTTTTGTCGAAAGGTATCGACAATATGTAAACTTAAAAATATGTAAAGCGACTTTAGGTAGCCATCGCCAGTTTCTGCGTGTGATAGTGGGGAAACTTAGTCCGCAGCACCCGGTAGGCCCACTAAGTTCCGTTTTTGGTTCACGTTGGTTCCATAAAAGTTCCATGTTAAGTGTTTGATTTACTTGAATAGTTCCATGGTTCCATGTTTTCTATGATAGTGAGTGGTTTCTAGGATTTAACCAATCGTTAGTCCAGTTTACGCGGTGTAATGATTTATCGCACAGAGGAGACAACTTACAAAAAACATGGAACTTAGGAACTACTGGAAGGAAATAGTAAAGTAATAATATAATAATAATAATAGAAACTAAAGAACTTAATATAGGATTCAACAACTTAGCTACACTTTACATATTACTATATGTCCAGTTCCAGTTCACATTAGTAAACTTAGACTCAAACGGAACCGTGAACTTTTTGTATTATGTTAGTGAAAACAAAGAGTTAGCGACGCAGGAGATCGGCTCACCGACTAACAATATGTAACTACGTAAGAGAGACCCACATCAATATGTTGCCTACTGAATGGTGTATCCATTGACTTATATGTCCAGTTATGAGATAATGTATACAGTGACAGAAACATAGTTTGCTGCATCAACGCCGTCTTATGTCTCGTTTTGTTGTCACTGTTTTACATACAGTCTGTCGATACCTATCGACAATTTAGTTAATTAGTTAAGGAGTTATATTATGAGTTATGAAACAATCGAAGTTCGTCGTAAGAAAAGAAATTGGTATCTCATTGGTATCGTCATGGGTTTCCTTCTAGGATTACTATTGAGCGAGGTGATACTATGAGTATCAAACGAGTAGCAAACAAAGACATCGATAAACATATCGACAACCTTGAGATAGTCAAGGGTTCAAACATCTTCACCGAGAATTCAGGTAAACTGCCTGACAATCCCGAAACCGATGACAATCTATACATTGTGTATTCGTATGGGTGGCACTTTCCTATGTATATACACTGCCGACAAGCTAACCTTTGGTATGGCAATAGTGATAGATTTTCTATATCAACTTCCAAACATCAGAGCCAAGCAAGGCCATCACGTAACGTCGACCAATGGCTAACTACCAAAGAGATGACAGACATGATTCGACGCGGCTCAACATTGGAGTTTCTTATCAGTCGAGCTAAGTCTGTCGATACGGTTCGACAAGGGGAGGTAGCATTATGAAGCCATTATGCAAATCATGTGGTGCTGAATACAGTATCAAACGTAAACAGATAGGGTTCAGTGTGTGTTTACCTTGCGGAGAGATACAGGCTCGTCGTAAAAAACATACTATCGTGCCTATGCACAAGTCAAACTACATGGTAATCACTGACTTGAGATTACTCAAAGGTATCAACAACAAAGGAGGACTAGTCAAATGAATGATGATTTCAAAAAGCAACTTAGGTGGTGGGCCATACGAGATTGGGCATTGATAGCATTGGCTTTACTTATGCCGATTGGTGTTCTTGCATTCTTATACTTTGTGGTAGAGGAGGGAATAATATAATGGGATACAGAAGCTCAGTAGTATACGCAATAGAACCTAGTCCAGACTCTTTGGATAAATGGTTTGTATTTCTAGCCGAGGCGAGGAACTGTCCGACCACGCAACTGGCGATGCAGATGATTGACCGAGGGGGCGAGTGGGCAGACAAACCTAAAGAAGTATGGTGGCGAGGAGGGTTGGACAGTAAGAACAATTCTATCCTCATGGAGTTTGAAGATACCAAATGGTATGACAGTTTTGATGAACCAAAATCGTTCAATGCCTTGTTTGACATGATAGAGCAAGACTATGATGAACTCATCAACGCAGGTTACATTAGAGTAGGTGAGGAACAAGATGATGTTGAGACACGTCATGTTAACGAGGGGTATGAGTTAGTAAGAGCCATTTCGTATTATGAAGTAGATGGTTCAAGCTATCAGCAGTGTGACTTTGAGCAAGATGAGATAACTCGTCGAAGCGTTTCGACAGAACGAATGCAAGATTATAACAAGGAGAGTGAACATGAGTAAATTTACAATAATGTATGACACAACATATGTTGCCACAATACAGAAAGTTATTGAGGCAGACACAGAAGAAGAAGCATGGGAAAAGTTAGATGAATTAGGGGATAGACCGTTAGTATATAACGAACCTTTCCTACCTTTACAACCTAGGTATTTGAGAGGAGACAGTGAGGGATTTCCAAAGATATCAGCAGAGTTTTATTCTAATTCAGAACCTTGGGCTGAAGAAGAAGAGGAGAGTGAACATGAACTTTGAACTAGAACAACCGAAACACATTGTGTCTTTGGCTACGTCAAGTGTGTTGGTATCAGTAGATGTCAATGTATGGACTGCAACCAAGCAAGACAAAGGTATCAGTGATGAGGTAACGACAATGAAAAAAGCAGAGATAGGTATGGGTAAGTTTACCAAGTATCTATTTGCTAAGAACCCTAAGCACCATAGGATAGTGAAGCTGCGTCAGTTGATCTACAAGTGGGCGAAGACCTCCACTTACCGATGGAATAACTCTCAGGATTTATTACCAACGATTGATATTGAGAAATTCAAGAAAGAATATCATGAGTATGAGAGTGAGTTTAATACTGCGGTGGAAGACTTCCTTGCTAACTACCAGAACCTAGTGTCTGACATGGCCTTTAAGCAAGGGGATATGTTTGATAGCAATGACTATCCTCATGTCGATACGCTTCGACAGAAGTTCAGTATGAAACTATATGTAGCAGAAGTGCCTAGCCATGACTTCAGATGTCAAGTGTCGGAAGACATTGCTCACGATTTGAAATCTCAGTATCAGGAACAAGCAGATGAGATTGTGAATAATGTAGTGGACTCACAGATGGAACGTATCACTGATGTATTGCAAAGTTTAAGTTATTGTTGTGGTGTCAACGAGAAGGTAGACAAAGAGGGTAACCCTACGTTCAAGAAGAGAGCCATCTATGATACGACATTCAATCGTGCAAAAGCATTGGCTAATACCATTAAGAACTTCAAGCCTATTGACAATGAGAAAAGTATCAAGCTATCTCAAGCAGTCAATGAACTTGAGTCAACCCTGACGGGTGTATCAACGGAACTATTGAGAGATAGTGACGCTATGAGAGTGAAAGTAAAGACTGACCTAGATGACATACTATCTAAATTTAATTAACTACGGAGAGAAACTATGAGAGTAACAATTAAAGAACTACGAAACATTATACCTACAATCGGCACAACCATTACACCGATTATACAAAGCGAGCCGGGGTGTGGCAAAACCTCACTGTTGAAAATGTTGGAGAAAGATTTGGGGGACAAGTATGACTACATCTATGTGGATTGTCCTGTCAAAGATATGTCTGACATTGCAATGACTATACCGAACCATGATACCAAGTCATTGGAAAACTATGTTGGCTCATTGTTTAAATTAGATAGTGATAAACCTAAAGTGATACTACTAGATGAGTTTATGAAAGCACCTAAGTTATTGCAGGTGATATTCACTAGACTTATGTTGGAGAGAACGTTAGGTGATACACCACTACCTGATAAATCTATTGTGTTCGGCACTTCTAACAACCAATCAGATGGAGTGGGCGACACTATGCTAGCCCATGCTGGGAATAGAGTGTGCATTATGCAAATGGAAAAACCTAATGTTGAGGATTGGCTTACATGGGCAACCGAGAATGGAGTATCTTCTCTAGTCCGAGCCTTTGTGCATACGTTCCCTAGATGTTTGGCGAGTTATCTTGATGAGGGGCAAGAGGATAACCCTTATATATTCAACCCCAAGAAAAAACAGTTATCCTTTGTAACCCCACGCTCATTGGACAAGTGTTCTGTCATTGTCGATAACAAAGAAAAGCTAGGGGATAATGCCACCATGTGTGCATTGAGTGGGACAATCGGTAAGAGTGCGAGTGCTGACATGAGTGCGTTCTTGAGACTTGAAAAAGATCTGCCTGTCTTTACTGACATCATTGCTAATCCTATGTCGGCTAAGATACCCGAACAAATATCGGCACAGTTGATGTTGATGTTTCAAGCAGTCGACAAGATTGATAGTTCGCCTACCTTAACTTCCTTCATGAAGTATCTCAAGCGAATGGAGAGTAATGAAATGCAAGCCGTATTCTTTACTATGATAGTTAGAAACTCCAAGACTGTGAAGATAGCTAGGAACAATGCCGAGATTGCAGAGTGGGCAAAAGAAAACCATTACTTATTCTAGGAGAAAACTATGAACTACAACGAAGACCAAAGACTTAAGAGGGCACACGTGGCCTTGATGAAACATCATGAGACTGCCTTGTATTCAGGGATAATCATGATGGGTAAATCAGAAGTCAAAGATGATATACCCACGGCATGCACCGATGGTATTAACAAATACTATGGGAGAAAGTTTATAGAGAAACTCAATGACATGGAGTTGAGAGCATTGGTATTACATGAGAACTTACATGTGGCACTCAACCATGTCTCAAGGTTCAAGCGATTGTTCCAAGAGAATCCTATGCTTATGAATGCTTGTGCTGACTATGTTGTCAACGATGTCATTGTTCACCTTAAAGATGAGAACCTATGCAAGCTGCCTGAAGGTGGACTGTATGAGGACAAGTATCACAATTGGAGTGTCAAGGAAGTCTATGATGACCTCAAGCAACAGTTGTCGAACCCTAGCGACAGCAATGACGCAGGGGAAGATGGCGAAGATAGTGAAGGTGCTACCCAACCCAGTAAGCTATCGCCTGATAGTTTAAAGACTCTAGACGAGCATGACTTTGCTGACAGCGAGAAAACTCCTAAAGAACTCAAAGAGATGAAACAAAAGATTGAGAACGCTTTGAAAGAGGGTAGCATACTCGCAGGGAAATTTGGTGCTAATGTTCCTAGAGCCATTGAAGAATTGTTTGAACCTAAGATTGATTGGCGAGAAGTCTTGAGAGAATTTATACAACAGTCAATCAAGGGTAACGACGAGTATACATGGCGTAAGTTTAACAAACGCATGATGGCAAACGATATCTACCTACCATCGATGGAGAACGAAACGATTGGAGAGTTGGTTCTTGCCATAGATACGAGTGCTTCTATCGGTCAGAAAGAGTTGGGAGAGTTTGCTACCGAGGTTGTATCTATCTGCGATACAGTAACTCCTGAAAGAATACGAATACTTTGGTGGGACTATGAAGTTGCCAAAGAGCAAGTGTTTGATAGGGATAGCTACCAATCAATCCGAGACTTACTTAAACCTGATGGTGGGGGTGGGACAAGGGTGTCATGTGTCAGCGAGTATCTAGTCAAACACAACATAGAGTCTCAAGCTATCATTGTATTTACTGATGGCTATGTTGAGAATGATATCAGTTGGGACATTCAGTCGCCTACATTGTGGGTGGTAACAGAGAACAAAAACTTTACAGGCTTACCGGGTCACGCAGCAGTGTCTTGGGATAATGTATAAATTAAACTATAAGGAAAAACTATGGACATAAAAAATTGTATTGAGACAGGAATGTATACAAAAGAATTAGGGGAACAGATGAAAGGCACGACAATTTATCCTCTGATACAAGAACTACATCTAACCTATGGCCTAAAGGTAAGTTCGAGATATACAATATCATGGTATGACTATGATGATACTTACCAATATAGGTATGCTAAAAATGACACAGAGGAAGATACGAATCACAACATTGAAGATTGTTTTATGATGAGTTGCCGAGGTATACCCGTTGCATTAGTATATTGGGATACACCGAACAACAAGTATGCCTTTCATTTCAAAACATCAATCAAAGACAGGGGTAAAAACAGTTGGGATAGGAGGACAATAACTTCTGTAAAAATATCTCAGATTATTAAAACGATTGCCAAGAAAGAAATTAACTTTGCAAATGTTGGCGACTTTGTGTTAGATGGAACGGCAATGAAAGGTCATTTTGAAGTTGATGGTAAACCTATCAGAGATATGAACGAGGACTATGATAAACATTTGAAAACTTTGAGTGGGGGGTATCAGGCTCACAAACCTACTCTAGCACTTGTTGAAAGTTTGTATGGTGATAAGAAACCTATACCTCATGAACATGATACATACTTTAAAGACTTTGTAGACAAATCTAAAAAACTATGCGAAACTTATAAGTCTGCTAAAGAGATAGTAGATTCTGAAATGAAGAAAGGCTTTTATGCCTTTGGTATAAACAAGAATACTAATAGTGTAATAGTAGGTAACTATGAGGTTGATACTATTCATACTACTTCTAACAGAGAATATTATAACTTAAAAGATACTGATGTCATTAAAAGTATAGAAGACTTTAAATCGTATGAGGATATAAAACCTATCCTTACAATGCTTAAAGTTACTTTGGAAGACCAAGACAAATATGTTCATAGAGAGTATTGGCTAGATGATAATTATGTTAGATGGCAAGAAGACTTAGGTGTATTGTATAAAACAAATACATATAGCGAGGGTTCTTTTAATAATCCATTCAGCATACATTGGCTACTGATAACTAAAGGAGATGAATGCGTTACAGAAACACAGACTCAAGTCTTGGAAGAGAAGATGTAAGACTATCTCCAAGACCTAGCCACTTTAATAGTAATGATGAGAGGTGTCGCATGGTATTGACGCAAGTCGATCCCGTCGACACCTTTCGACAATCCCCACGCTATACAATTTATACCGACACAAATACTACAAGATACATCTCTCCTGAAGACCTACCTGCATGGCTACATTTAAAATATGCTATGATAAATGCCGTGAGTATTCCAATAGAAAATCCGTGGTCAGTAGATATATCTGAAGCTGACTGCTACGTGCGTCACCAGTTTCTAGATGATGGTGAGTCTGATTTCGAAGACATAGGGTGGAGAGTTCATGCGGATACTTATGTGATAGTGATGACCGATAAACAACTAAAGGAGATAGAGAGTGGCAAACGAGAAGAAAGTTAAAGAGGGAGTTAAAAAGATATTAAAAAAATTAGGTTGTTATTATTGTATGCCTGCAACAGGAGGTTATGGTGCTAGTGGGGTGCCTGATATATTAGTATGCTACCGCGGCAGGTTTATAGGTATAGAGTGTAAGAGTGATGGTAACAAACCTACTGCCTTACAAAAGAAACATCTCAACGATATTACTCACGCCAAGGGACAGTCATTGGTCATTGACGAAACAAATATTAATATGCTAGAGTCATTTATTATTAAAAATATTAGAGAGGATTTATCATGGCAGTAGATATGGTTAACCACCCACCCCACTATACAAGCACAAAGTATGAGGTAATAGATATACTAGAAGAATTTTTTAAAGATGATCCACTATTGTGGCAGTGCGGTAAATATCTTTTACGTTGTAAAGGTAAGGGAAACCTAGAGCAAGACCTTAGTAAGATGATATGGTATGCTAAACGGAGAATGGAAAGGGAGGAATTAATTAAAAATGGTGAGACAGAAAACATTGAGAAACACATTGATGAGACTCAACGTAAGATTGCTAGCGAAGATTTAGCTGATGAAATACTCAATGGTAAGTATTGCGTAGGTGGTAATTGTGAAGATTAATTTAAATGAAAGGAAAAGGAATGAAAGTGGCTTATTCAACAGAAGAAAAAGAAAAGATTATAAACCGAGCTAAAGAGTATATGCAGAGAAAACCTGACGCACCTAGAACCAAGGTAGCAACCTATGCGGGAGTAGGGCTATCAGTTTTAATAAAGTGGGCTAAAGAAAATGACTTTGTTATCCCTGAACCCATAACTAGCAAACAAAGAATGGCGAAAACTCCATGGAAAGGAACTATAGTATGAGTGATGAGATAGATGATGCGAATGATGAAGTCCAAAGACGGCTTGAAGCAACATTATCTAATGTAGATACTGAAGTTCCTGATAATAATACGGGTAGATGTATATGGTGTGAGGAAGTAATTGGGGGTAAAGCTAGATGGTGCAGTCCGCTTTGTCGTGATGAACATACTAAATATGCGAATAAGATATGACAATTATAAAAGAAGATAACAGAGTTGGCCCCGCCGTTTGTTGCGAGTGTGGTAAGGACGCTAAGATTAACCATGGGGGCAAATGGTATTGCGGAATAGAATCAGACATGGGAGTAATGAACTTAAAAGGGTTTTGTATAAAAGAGAGGAAAAATATTGAATCTAGTAACGATTGACTTCGAGACATTCTACGATACGGGCTACGGGCTTAATCGTTTAACTACCGAAGAATATATAAAATCTCCTATGTTTCAAGTGATAGGTCTATCCATAAAGATTAATGATAGTAAGACAAAGTGGTATACAGGAACACGAGAGGAACTTCAAGATGTGCTAAACACTATTGAGTGGGATCGAACTGCGTTAGTGTGTCACAACATGATGTTTGATGGGGCAATCCTATCTTGGGTATTTAACATTACACCTAAAGTCTACTTCGATACGCTTTGTATAGCGAGAGCATTACATGGTACTAATGCAGGAGGTTCACTTAAAGCATTAGCTGAGAGATATAATTTAGGACAGAAAGGTACTACGGTTCTTCAAGCTAAAGGTAAACGATTAGAAGACTTTCAACCACATGAATTGCATGAGTATGGAGAGTATTGTAAGAACGATACAGAACTAACCTATAGTTTATTTAATATAATCATAAAAGGGTTTTCTCCCAGCGAATTAAAGCTTATTGATTTAACCATAAGAATGTTTACACAACCACAGATACATGTTGATGACGCATTGTTAATACAAAGACTAGAAGAAGTTAAAGATGAAAAAGAAAAACTATTATTAGGGTTAAAATCTAAATTAAATTGTGATAGTGAGGAAGAAGTTAGAAAGAAATTAGCAAGTAATAAGCAATTTGCAGAATTACTGTGTCAACTTAAAGTTAAAGTACCAATGAAAGAATCTCCTACTACAGGCAAGCAAACATTTGCTTTAGCTAAAACAGACGAAGGATTTATAAACTTACAACAACATGAAGACCCCTTCATTCAAGACCTTTGTGCCGTGCGTCTTGGTACTAAATCTACTATAGAAGAATCAAGAATAGAACGTTTCATAGGCATAGGTTCTAGGAACAAAGGACTCTTACCTATCCCACTAAAATACTATGGCGCACATACAGGAAGATGGTCAGGTTCAGATAAAGTTAACTTCCAAAACTTACCATCAAGAGATGTCAAGAAGAAAGCGTTGAAGCAAGCTTTGATCCCGCCAGACGATAGTGTTATCTTGAATGTAGATAGTTCACAGATAGAGGCACGAGTATTAGTTTGGTTAGCAGGACAGGAGGATGTCACCCAATGGTTTAGAGAAGGACGAGATGTATACCTAGAGTTTGCAAGTAAGGTATACAATCGAAAGCTAACTAAAACAGACAAGATAGAAAGATTTGTTGGTAAGACTTGTATTCTAGGATTAGGGTATGGCACAGGTGCGATGAAGCTACAGAACGTATTGAAACTTGGAGGTGCAGAACTATCCGAGACTGAATGCCAACGATTAGTTAATTTATACAGAGAGTTAAACGATAAGGTAGTTGAGCTGTGGCGAGATTGTGATGGTGCTTTGTCAGACATTGCGTCATGGCCTAAAGATAAACCTGAGTATTATATAGGGCAAAAAAAAGTAGTATCAGTTACCCCTGAAGGATTGAAGTTACCTAATGGGTTATACATATACTATCCTGAACTAGAGTGGGACACTTCTGAATTAAAAGGAGGATATGTTTATAACAGTAGGAGAGGTAAGATAGGCACATGGGGTGGTTCAGTAGTAGAGAATATTGTTCAAGCATTGGCTCGCATTATTATTGGTGAGCAGATGGTCGCTATCAGCCACAAATATAGACCTGTGTTGACGGTACATGACGCTATCGTTTGTGTAGCTGGGGAAGAAGAAAAGGATGAAGCTTTAAATTATATAATGGGAGAGATGTCTAAGCCGCCAGGCTGGGCTAAAGATTGTCCAATAACTTGTGAGGGAGGGTACGCTAAAAACTATGGAGACTGCTAAAATAAATGTGTTAAGTCTATTTGATGGAATGAGTTGTGGTCAGATAGCATTAGATAGACTAGGAGTAAAAGTAAATAAATACTATGCTTCAGAAATTGATAAGTATGCTATGACAATAGCTAAGAAAAACTACCCTAACATAGAACATATAGGTGATGTAACTCAAGTCGATGGTACAAAGCTAGATAAGATAGACCTTATGATAGGGGGCTCACCTTGTCAGGGATTTTCATTTGCTGGAAAACAGCTCAACTTTTCTGATCCTCGTAGTGCATTGTATTTTGAGTTTGTGAGACTACTTAAAGAGACCAAACCCAAATACTTTTTACTAGAAAACGTAAGGATGAAGAAAGAATTTCAAGCAATCATCACTAAAGATTTAGGTGTAGAACCTATCATGATAAATAGTTCACTACTGTCCGCACAGAACAGAGTCAGGTTGTATTGGACTAACATCCCTAACGTAACGCAGCCTAATGATTTAGGTATTGTATTGAAAGATATTATAGAGGATGGAGTGACTGATAGAACTAAGTCACATTGCCTTGACGCTAATTACTTTAAAGGTGGCAATCTTAAATCATACTTTGAGAAACACAGACGGCAACTTATATTTAGTAAGGATGGACTATGCCATGTTGGAGATGCTGACTTAAAAGGTAATGATTCAATCAAAAGAGTTTATCACCCTGATGGAAAGTCTCCTACCTTGACAACAATGCAGGGTGGGCATCGGGAGCCTAAAGTTTTAGTAAAATCTATACAAGTAGGAACAGTTAACAAAGGTGGACAAGGGGATAGAATATATTCACCTGAAGGGAAAGGAATTTCTCTTACTGCTCAAAGTGGAGGAACTGCAGGTAATGGAAATATGCTTATAGTCGGAGGAGCATTTAGAGGACGATACCAAGAAGATGGCTCGATTAAGCAAGAGTTAGAGATAAGATCTGATGAGAAAACTAATACAGTAACTACAGTGCAAAAAGATAATGTTGTTATTAGTAACGCTACATACCGTAAATTAACATGTCTTGAATGTGAGCGGCTCATGACTGTCCCCGACAATTATACCGAGGGAGTATCTAATACACAGAGATACAAAATGTTAGGTAATGGTTGGAGTGTGGACGTAATTAAACATATATTTTCTAACGCTATATGGACTTAGATATTGAATGGGAAGGAGAAGTGATGAAACAAAAATCACCTTTTACTACTGTACCTTTGGATATAGATACAGAATCTATTGTACAAACTATATTATTAATGAAAGCTATGTGGATTAGTAGGTCGAAAGATTATCCGTTCTTTACTCTAGGGCGAGGTGCATACCTAGATGGTAAAACAAAAGAATATTATAAAAATTTACCCGCTGAAAACGAGATGATGGTTCAAACATTTGCCGAGTTATATACTGAAGTAGGAACGGCGTTGAACAGTGTATTCGGAGAAGATATTTATTTAACGACTCAGTTAAGAGTTCCGGGATTTCATATCTTTCCGAGTGACAAAAAGTTTTTAAAGATAACAGGTAATTGGCACCAAGATCACCCTCACGTTACACTAGGACTAGAAGACGTTGATAGCTATGCTTTTACACTTGCAATCAAGCTACCCAAATCAGGGGGAGGTATGGACTACATTGATGAGTTTCATCAACGGCAACACTTAGCGTATAATGAAAAAGACCTAGTGATACATAATGGTCAAACAATTCATAGGATAGCGGGTATGAAAGAATATACCCCTAATGAATACAGAATTACTTTGCAAGGACATATAATTAGAAGAGATGGATTATTAGAAGCATTCTTTTAGGAGGTATGAGCAATGAATAACAGTGTCGGGAAAGGTAGTAAACGAAGACCTACAGACCAACATAAATTTGAAAGTAACTTTAATAAAATCTTTCGCCAAAAAATAGAGTGGGAAGATGAGATAAAAGAAGAGGACGACAACAAGCTTCGTCGGGAAAAAAAGAAATGACTTTAACAGAAGGTGCATTCATTCTAACAGTAAGTCTTAGTGGCAACTACGACGACCTAGAATTCGTTGGATATTTTAATGACTGCCAGACGGCGATAGAATACTATCATGAAAACTGTAGTGAATACCAAGCGGCGAGCTGCTTATTAACAGAGTATAGCAACCTACCAGGCGACCACCCTGATGTATTTGGATTTGAAATAACCGAACCACAATCATGTGGCTTCGTCGGAGTAGACCCTAAAACTTTTACAAAGGATAAATAGTGGCAAAGATTAAACAAACGGAACAAGAAAGAGAACCTATACACAAACGTACAAGCCAAGGGGGTAGGGTAGCCAAGACTTCCACGATGAACAAGTCAATGAAAAGATGTTTTAAAAAATACCGTGGACAAGGTTAATGGCTGATTTTACATGGAGTTTCTCATCACTTAAACAATACACTAATTGTCCTAAGCAATACCACGAAATACGGGTGCTTAAAAATTATACAGTCAAAGAGAACGAGGCCATGATGTATGGTAAAGAGGTACACACTGCATTAGAGAATTATGTAAGAGACGGAGTAGAGCTTGCTAAAAACTATCAACGTTTTAAAGGTATGGTAGATGCTCTTATAAATATTGAAGGCGAGAAGATATGTGAGCATGAGATGGCTTTGACTTATAATAAAGAACCTTGTGAGTTTCATGATGAGAATAGATGGGTTAGAGGCATTGCCGATTTAGTTATTATAGATGGTGCAGATGCTTATGTTGTAGATTATAAGACAGGTAATAATAAATACCCAGATCCTAAACAATTAAAGCTAATGGCTATAATGATGTTTACACATTTTCCAGAGGTACAAAAGATAAAAGCAGGATTACTATTTGTAATGAAGAATAGTTTTTTGACTGAAGAATATCATAGAAAAGATATGGATAAATTATGGAAATCTTTTGAGCTACCATTAAAAAGACTAGAGACAAGTTATGACACGGATGAGTGGAGAGCAAACCCTACTCCATTATGTGGGTGGTGTTCAGTTGACACTTGTGACTTTTATAAACCAAGATTCTTTCCAAGCTAATGTATAAAGTAAACTGTGTAGTCTGTAGTAAAGAATTTAAAACTAACCATCCTAAATACTTATGTTGTTCAGCTCAATGTGGGGTAACTCACAAAACAAATACAAGATATAAAAGAGAGTCAGGTAATTGGTCATTATATTTTAGACATCTACTTTCAAAAAAGAAGAGCAGTAATTTATTAACAGAAGATTTAATTAGGTTGTTAGCTAGACAAAAGGGTAAATGTGCATTATCAGGGATAAAACTTACTTGTGAAAAAGTCAAGGGAAAATATGTAAAGACCAACGCAAGTATTGATAGAATAATTGCAGGAGGGGAGTATAATATAGAGAACGTTCAATTAGTTTGCAGGGCGTTAAACTCTTTCAGGCATGACTTAACAGTTAAAGAATTTATACAATGGTGTAAAAAGGTGGCAAAAAATGGCATATACAAAAAGCCCTAGACCCTATAAAAAGGAATGGGAATTAGAACAAAAACGAAACGAGAAAAAGTCTAGAGCTGCACGAGCTAGACTTAGACGTAAAGTCGATGCCAATGGTGTTGATAAAAACGGTAACGGTAAAGCAGACAAAAGAGAAGGAAAAGATATAGCACATAAGAAAGCTTTATCAAAAGGTGGTAAGAACAAAGACGGCTATACTATACAAACTAAGTCTAAAAACCGATCTTTTAAAAGAAATTCTAAAAAGAAATTAGTAGCAGAAACAAGCACTAGAGAAAGAAAAAAGAAAACAGTCAAGAAAAAAACAAAAAAGACTTGACCTATTTTTAGTTTAGGGTGTATAGTAGTTATCCAGTTAAGTGAAACATTAAGTTAGGAAGTTATGGAATTAGTTAATGAAAAAGCAATTAAACTTGCTTTGCCTATAGAATTAAGTAACACAGTTGTAAATAATATAGAGCAAAGTAAAATATTAGATTCGCAAGATGGTATATCCAATCTATTAGTTTATTGGGGTTTAGAAGAAATGACTAAACTAAATAAACTTGTACGACTTAAAATCAATTTACCTTCCCCCATTCGTAGAGATTATAAATATCCAGGTTTGTATAAACCTTTTGATCACCAAGCAATTACCGCAGAATTTTTAAGTATCAATGAAAAAGCTTTTTGTTTTAATGAAGCTGGTACAGGTAAAACTTCTTCTGCATTGTGGGCTGCTGATTATTTAATGACACAAGGTAAGATAAAGAAAGTATTAATTATATGCCCTCTATCTATTATGTATTCTGCATGGCAAGGAGATGTCTTTAATACCTGCATGCATAGAAGCGCCGTTGTTTGTTATGGGCCTGCTCACAAAAGAAAAACAATCATTGAAGGGGATTACGATTTCACTATTATTAATTACGACGGAGTAAATATTGTTCAAGATGACATAAAGAATGCTAACTTTGATTTAATAATAGTAGACGAATGCAACGCATATAAGTCTCACACTACAAAAAGATGGAAGACTCTAAATAAAATATTAAACCCTGACACAAGAATATGGATGATGACAGGAACCCCTGCATCTCAATCTCCTATGGATGCGTTTGGATTAGGTAAGCTAATCTGTCCTGATAGAGTTCCTAGACTATCAGCTGCATGGAGAGAAAAAGTAATGTATCAAATATCTAGGTTCAAATGGATACCTAGACCTAAAGCAAAAGACGACGTATTTAAAGCATTACAACCTGCAATACGATTTGCTAAAGACCAATGCTTAGACCTACCTCCTGTTATGTATCAAACAAGAGTTGTGCCTTTAACTAAACAAGTAGAAAAATACTATAAACAATTAAAGACTCAAATGATTATAGCTACAGGAGATGAGTCAGTTACTGCGGTAAACGCTGCCGCTGGTATGAATAAACTTTTACAAATCTCTGGTGGTGCAGTTTATACAGACGATCATGAGACCATTAAGTTTGATGTTTCACCTAGACTTAACGCATTACTTGAAGTATTAGATGATACTGACCATAAGATTCTTTTGTTTGTACCATACAAACATACTATACAATTTTTAGCAGAGTTTCTTACTTCTAAAAAAATTACAAATTCAATTATTAATGGTGCTGTCTCTGCAACTGAAAGAGCAAACATCATAAACAAGTTTCAAACTCAGGATGAACCTAGAGTTTTAGTAATACAACCACAAGCAGCATCTCACGGAGTGACGTTAACTAGAGCAGACACAGTTGTGTTTTGGTCTCCCGTTATGAGTGTAGAAGTTTATTTGCAGTGTATTGCTAGGATAGATAGGGTAGGACAAAAGAACAAGATGACGGTGGTTCACCTACAAGGTTCTGATGTTGAAAAAAGGCTGTATGCAATGCTACAAGGTAAAGTAGACGCGCATACTAAATTAGTAGACTTATATAGAGAGGAGCTAGATTCATGAATGATTCAGTAGAAGAAGTTCTAGAACAACCTGTCAACAACGATAAGATTGCGTTAGATGAAATAGTTAATGCTTACATCTCAATCCGAAACGATAAAGACATGCGTGCTAGAGAGTTTCAGAAAAAAGATCAAGAGTTAAAAGCCGAGCTTACTCAACTTGAGCAAGTGATGCTTCATTCTTGTAACGAAGTAGGTGCAGATAGCATCAAGACTTCAAGTGGTACGGTTATTAAAACTTTAAAAGAAAATTATGTATGTTCCGATTGGACTAATTTCAAAGACTTTGTGTTAGATAACAAGGCCGTAGAATTATTACAACAACGCATACATCAATCAAACTTTAAAGAGTTTTTATCAAGTCGTGCTGAGGAAGGATTACCTCCAGGAATTAGTTCCATGAGGGAGTTCAATATTGTAGTTCGTAAACCAACTAGTAAATAAGGAGAAATAAATTATGGCAGTAGAATCAAAAGTAATAACTACACCTACGGGAGTAGCTTTGTATCCTTGGTTATCTAAACCAGATACTAAATTTTCAGCAGAGGGAGAATACAAAGTTAATCTTGTGTTGTCAGCAGATAAAGCTAAACCTATTGTTGATACAATCAACGAAGTTTTTTCAACTAACGTGCAAGAAGAAATGAAGAAACAAAAAAAGAAAGATTTAAAGACTGCAAATCCTCCGTACTCGGATGAGCTTGATGATGCAGGACAACCTACTGGGAATGTCATCTTTAAGTTTAAATCTAAAGCAATGTATAAACCCGCAGTCTTTGATGCTCAAGGTAATGCTATGGTAGAAAGTAATATATGGGGTGGTTCAGAAGTGAAAGTAAATGCTACTGTATCTCCATACTTTACTGCTATTGTAGGTGCAGGAGTTGCATTAAGACTTAGAGCGGTACAAGTGATTACATTGGTAGAAGGTTCAGAAGGTGCAGGACGTTTTGGTTTTGAAGAAACGACAGGGTATGTGCATAACAAACCTGCAGAAGGTGCTGAAGTCTTTGAGCAAGGAGTAGTTCTACCTGAAGTTATTGTAGAAGCCACTCCTGAAGGTAAAGCAAATGCAATTGCTAGTGATCGAGATGTAGTATTTACAGGGAATGCAGCTAAAGTTCCTCCTGTACAAGCAGTCCCTGCACCTGAAGTTGTTAAAACTCAACCCACGGATGACGGCAGTAACGACATTGCTGACATCGTAAGTAAATGGGGGGCTAAATAGGAACTATGGATAAACTTAAAGCCATACTAGAAAAAAACCCTAACATCGGATTAGATGAAGATACTATTGCAGTATCACAGAGTAATTTCTCTAATCAGACTAAACGTATATCGCTGAGAGGAGGTAGGTTTAGAAAAATAGTTGGGGGTAAAGAGGTAAGTACGGCTGAATCCTATATCATGAATATCATAATTGTCAAGATGGCACATACGCCGTCAAGGGTGTATTATGAGGATTCGTATGAAGAGGGGAAAAAGGTGAGTCCAGTATGTTGGTCTAATGATTCCAATAAACCAGATGTAGAAGTGAGGAAACCTCAAGCCGAGTCTTGTTATACATGTCCTAATAGTGTACGAGGCTCTGGCCATGGAGGTGTAGGAACATCTTGTAGAATATCTTGGAGGGTAGCTTTAGTTTTAGCCAACGACCCTAGCGGAGATATTTTAGAATTAGTCCTTCCTTCTAACTCTTGTTTTGGGAAAGAAGAAAAAGGTAAATGGCCTTTCAAACCATACATTCAGATGCTCGCAGATAACAATGTAAGTGCAGGTAGAATTGTTACTAAGATGCAATTTGATGCTAACTCTCAGAAACCCAGAGCTTTGTTCTCTCCTGTAGATGCAGTAGAAGACTATGATATAGAGACTGTAAAGACTCAAGGGGATAACCAAGCTGCACACAACGCAATAAAACTTACTGTATATCAACCTGATATTACGGCTGAAAAAGAAGCAGTTAAGTTTGAATCGTTTGATGCTACTAAAGAAAATAAAGTAGCAATCAAATCAAAAGAAGAGTCTAAAGAGGCTCAAAAAATAGTAGATAAATGGAGGAATAAATAATGCCAAGACCATTAAGTGAAAGATTTGTATTAGGTTTAGATAGAGCTGATGAATCTAAAGTAGGAGTTAAATTAGCTAGACTATGTATTAAAGCAAACTTACCATCTAAGTATGTAGCTGAGGGATTAGATATATCTCGTATGACTCTGCATGCTTGGTACAGAGAGGGAAAAATAAGGAACTCAAATAATATAAGGATACAAAAATTTATAGATCTTGTAGAGCAAGGGTTAGCAGATGGAGTATTACCTGCTAATAATTTAGCTAGTGCAAAAGTATTTATAGAATCTGAAGTTAGACCTGTCTTATGAATATAGACTTTTATAAGAATCTATTACCCTCAACAGGTACATATTGTGTCGCCATCTTACCTTCAGGAGATAACGCTCACATGCGCCATATCTTTGTCGATACTATCGAAGAGCTAGTTGATACCATAGAAGATAAGAAAGCGGATAACCATGTGTTTATTGGCATGGCTAGCTTTGATGGACATAGTAGAAAGAACTCTAAGTACCTTAAGTCTTTCTTCGTAGATTTAGACGTAGGCGTAACTAAAGACTTCGATAGTAAAGAAGATGCTTTAGAATCTTTAAGTAAGTTTGTTAGCTCACAACAACTACCGCCGCCAGTTACCGTAGATAGCGGTAACGGTATCCATGCTTATTGGATGCTTGACCAAGATGTTCCAGTGCAAGAGTGGAAACTATACGCAGACAAGTTCAAACAACTATGTTTAAGTAACGGACTTGGGATTGACCCTGCGGTTACGGCAGACAAAGCTAGAATACTTAGATGCCCAGATACATTAAACTTTAAGTCTGATCCTCCAACCCCTACTAAAATACTTGACCAAACTGCTCAGGTATATCAATTTAGTATGTTCAAAGAGTTTTTAGGTGAAGCCATCATGCCTTTAGAAGAGATAGTAAAAACTAAACTATCAGAGGTATCTAGAAAACTTAATGGTGTGGATAACTTTTCTTCTAAGTTTGATACGTTAGCTACTAAAAGTTTAGACGAGGAATCAACTGAGGGTTGTCTACAGATAAGGCACATCATTAGGAATAGAACATCTTTATCAGAACCTTTGTGGTACGCAGGGTTATCAATAGCTCAACATTGTATAGATAGAGACACAGCAATACATGCATTATCTAAAGATTATCCAGGGTATACTAAAGAAGGTACTGAAAGAAAAGCTAATCAAACTCAAGACAAACCTCAATCCTGTGCTGTCTTTGACAATCTTAATCCTGGGATATGCGAGCAGTGTCCCCATCAAGGGAAAATTACAAACCCTTTAGTACTAGGTAAAGTATTTGTACCTGCACCTACTACTAGAAATCCTATAGTCACTAAAACAGAAATATTACCTAACGGAGTACCTTCGGTAACTACCAGTCTACAAGGACTTCCCGCAGAATTAGAACGAGAAGGATTTTATAGAGGTCAGAGTGGTGGTATATACTTTAAGCCTGCACCCGTCTATGACGAGGATGGGCAGTTAGTAGAACAGAAGACACATAAGGTTTCTACTTATGACTTCTATTCTTTGAGAAGAGTTATTAGTCCAGATGAGGGTAACTGTATGCTCATGAAGTTGGATTCTCCTCATGATGAACCTGCAGAATTTTATGTGCCATTTAGTATAATATATGATGGTAACGAACTAAGAAAATTAGTATCTAAAAACGGGCTGTTGTTTAACCCCAAAAACAACCAATGGAAACTTATTATGGATTATTTAGTAGCATGGGGTGAATATTTACAGACTGACAAATCAGCGTCAAAAATGAGAACTCAGATGGGATGGACGATTAAAGAAGATGCTTTTGTTATAGGAGGGCTAGAAATAAATCGAGATGGACAAGAGATAGATAGCCCTACCTCTCCATTGTGTAATAACATAACAAAACACTTGGAGAGAAAAGGTTCTTATGATATATGGAAAGAGGTTACTACTAAACTTAATCAACCAGGTTTTGAGATACATGCCTTTGTTATGTTAGCAGGGTTTGGTTCTGCTCTTATGCCCTACACATCCACTTCAGGGGTAAGCATATCTTTAACTGGAGATACAGGTGCAGGTAAGACGGGTGCTTTGTATTCAGCTTTAAGTATATGGGGTCACCCTAAACACTTGTCTATATTAGAGACTACTCCTAATGGACTTACAGGGAGGTTCTTATCCTTACACAACTTACCTTTTGGAATGGATGAAGTAGGTAATATGGATGGGGTAGTGTTGTCTCAAACTATTCATAAGATATCTCAAGGTAAAGCCAAGCTTCGTATGCAAGCATCTATAAACGCTGAAAGAAAGCATGAAGATAATGCTTCACTCATTGGTATGTTTACCACTAACCACTCTTTGATAGATAAGCTCACTATCACTAAGAAAGATCCGAATGGTGAGATAGCTAGACTTATTGAGTTTTACTTACATAAACCTAAGATACTTGTAGATAACCCTGCAGAGGGGCGTAGTATGTTTAACCCTCTACTAACTAACCATGGATGGGCAGGCCCAGAGTTTATTAAGGCATTATTCAAGTACGAAAGAAGTGAGATAGATAAGAAGCTAAACTACTGGGTAACTAAATTTAAAACAGACTTTGGTGATGACACTGCATACAGATTCTATGAGAACTTAGTTTCGGTAGCTATGGTATCAGGAGAGATAGCGCACCAAGCTAACATTGTAAGTATAGATATAGACAGAGTATTTTCAAAAGTAATAAGCGAGCTGATAGACATTAGAGATAACGCAGATCACAATGCCGATAGAAACTATCAATCTTTAATTGGAGAATTTGTATCTAAGAACAACAACTCTATACTAGAAATACATGAGAATAAAGTTATTTTAGAACCTAGAAATCAACTTCTTATTAGACTTGATACGGATAAAAAAGAACTGTGTATTGTTAAGTCTACGTTTAGAAAATGGTTGATAGAGGAGGAACGTATATCTCCTAAGCAGTTTATATATCAACTAAAACAAAATGGCATAGATATTACAGAGAAACGTAAGAAGATGGCATCAGGATGGAAGCCAGGTTTAGACGAGTTTAATCTTAATGCTTACATTATAAATACCGACACTCTACCAAAGGATGTTATAAAGGAAATAGACCCTGAACTTGTATGAGGAAGTGGAATGGATTTTCCCCTTTGATGGTATGCAGATAGGGGAGAGTTTTTTTGTACCTACTCTTAAGACATCTCATATGATATACGCTATAGAGTCAGGTGCTAAAAGGGCTAAAGTAAAAGTTAAGACGTATGCTACGTCAAAGGATAATCATCTAGGTGTTAGAGCTTGGAGGATAGGTTAGTTACCTTTACCAAAGAAATCAGTAGAATTAAAACCAGGGAAATACTCATCAGTTTTAGAGTTATAAAAAGGATTAACTCCATAAATCTTTACTCTTAAATCATGCACGGTTTGTAGGGCTTCTACTTCTTGTTTGTCTAAATCCTTCAGTAATAATCGTTTAAATTCATCTGTCATTCGTCTACCGTTGTAAATACCGTTTGCAGGTTGGTCATAAATATTTTGACGACCTTTTCTTATTTCAGAAAGTACTAGTTGTATTTGCTCTATCTCTACATTTGTATTATATATTAGACGGTTATTACCTTCATTAAGATAACTTTGAGCTTTAAGTTGATCTTCAGGGTTAGGAGATTTATCTAAAGCTCTAAATATAGCCCCAACTTGGGATGCCTTATTTTTTAATTCGTAGAAGTTAGACATAAATCTATTATCTTTATCTCTTGTGTAGAAGTTAGTCATACCAGGGAAAGACGCTATTTTGTCTCTTGTAGTCACGGCAGGTTTATTTTTTCTATTAGGATTAGTATCAGCTTCTAAGAAGTATGCATCAGTTATCATTGATACTAAACCTCCAGTATACCCTGTATATTGTCTAAAGAAATAGTCTACTTGTATAGGAGAAAACCCAGTAATTTCGGCTATTTTTTTAGCCGCTTCAGAAGTGTTTGAATTATACTGCATCTCAGGTTCTAGGTCTTGCATTCTGTCAGGCACAATTGGTCTTCCTGTTCTATTGTCTTCGTTATAATATAAATCTACCAAAGGACGTATAGCTTGAGGTATTAAGTTTAATGAGACTATCTCTTTTAAATTTCTTTTAATGCTACTCCAAAATTTAGCAGCATCTTGGTTTTCTGCAATTATAGTTTGGTATGATTGTTCAGGTATTATTTTTGATATATAAGTAAATAAATCTGGACGTAGAGTAAGATGAAAGCCATCGTCTCCTATAATAAATCTTCTATCTCTAATCTTGTTATCTAGTTGATTAAAGTTTCTTCTTGCTTCTTTAAGGTATTCTTTAAGTTCTTCAGACATAGGTACATAGTCAGAGAATGAATCTATTATTTTATCTTCCTCATCATCCATCAATATGTTATACAATAAAGTCATACCTGCTGTTCCAGCCCAAGTAACTAAAAAGTTTATTCGAGCTTCTCTTAGGTCGGTAGGAGTTACTCCTGATTGCGGTTTAACAAGTCCTTGTATTACTTTACCTTGTACAGATAATGCTTGTAGAGCAGCTCCAAAGAAAGGAATATACTGTCTTGCTGCAGTTATTAACTGATGGTCTCCTGTTTTTCTAAAGTTAATTATTTCAAAAGCCATTTCAAGTGCTCTTCTTTGACTCTTGTTTTCCATTAAAGCTTGTTGATATACTGCCTGTCTTACAGAGTTATCGGAAGCCATAGCAATTCTATTTAAAAGACCACCTATGGATAGTTTTGTATTACCTATTCTAAGTGCTCCTTCTTGAGTTATACCTGAGGGTATATTAGTTCCTGGAATACGACTAAGTCTTCTTATTAAACCATTATAAAATCCAGGAGCATTTATATCTGCATCAATAGAGTTATCGTTTTGTTTAAATGCGTAACCCCCAACGGCTCCATATTTACTTATTTTTTTATGAGTACTACTTAAATTTAATATAGTCATAGGGAATTCATACATTACCCTTAAAGGAATCATTAGCCAACCATACCTTAATCCCGAAGTATACATAGCACTATACATATCTTGTATAAACGTTTGAGCTACTCCAAATACAGGGTTTAAAACAATTTGATCTCTTAACAGAGTAGACGCATTAGCTAAAAATACATTTCCTGCTTCCATAGCTTTTGCAGCCCCGTTAGTAGCTTTTGCATACATTATATTAGAGTATTCATACAGTTGTTTTCTTTGTTTACCATCAGGACCAATCTCACTTACTTCTACTGCGTTGTCTTCAAACCCTCGCGTTCTTTCTGCTGTAGGACGTACAATTAAATTCTCATCTGTTTGAACTTCTATAGCCGTTCTTATTTTATTAAGTGCTGTTTTATTTGCTATGCCTTGAGTAATACCCGCTTGAACAAAAATATCCATATTTAAAAATACATTATCTACTGGTTCAATAGAGCCTTTTCGAGGAACAAATATACCTCTTCCGCTTTTAGTTCCTTTTTTAACAGGTCTAGGTACATTTGTTTGTCCTTCTCTATAAAGAGGTACAAAGACATCTTCTCGAAGCTTATCTAAAGAGTCTTTACTTGCTCCCCCCACCAAAGTATATTCATCAAATTGTTCTTGATCTATTACTTCAGTATCTAATAAGAACTGAAGTACATTGTTTTTTACTCCTATCCATGATTGTTGAATTTCTGCTATTTCTGGGTAGTCATCGAAACGTTTAATCATAGTATCTATTTGAGCTTCTGTTTGGTCTACAAGAACATAACCTTTCATTACTTCTTTCGCTTTTTCATTTTTACCTTGCCTTACTAAACGTCTACCCTCTGCTTCAATATCTTTATTATTTTCTATAATAGCTTTAAATTGTTTTGCTGTAATAGCTTGAGAAATATATTTTTCAGCTGCAGTTATATCAGACTGTTTAAGTATTAAACCTTTTTTAAAATTATTTTTAGCAAAGCTACGAACCATATTTTCTATATTACGTAAATTATATGCATCTTTTATTACTTCAAATTTTTCAATAACTGGGTTATAAATCATATTTCCCAACTCTTTAAATGCTCCAGCTAATGTTTGTGCATGAACGGCTTGAGCTATGCTTATTTTTGCTAAAGTATCCTCTATAAATTTTTTTGATTCTCGAACAGACGGACTTTTACTTACTTTTATTATTTCATCTTTTAGTCTATTATAAAGACCTATGTCATACCCAAATACAGCATTTTGGAAGCCGCGAGCTTTCTCTCCTATAGTTTTATTACTTTTATAGAATGGGTCTGCAGGGTCATCAGTTGTTTTTTTTGCTTTCTTACGTCTGTCATTTAGTTTTTCTTTAGGAGTTTTAACATTTTCTATTTCTTGCATTAGTTGATTTCTAGATTTTTTCTTTTTAGGTAGAACGGTATTAGGACCTTGAGCTTGTACTTCTGCGTTAGGACCTTTAAATAATTCTGGAGCTAAAGAAATCACATCATTTAACAAAGTATTTTCTATATTTGATAGACCTAATGCTTCAGTTACTACCTCTACAAAGTCTGTCCATAAACTAGATATAGTTGTGGGTGTTGATTCTGTACTAGGGGTCTCGGCTAAAAACTTTTGAAACTCTTGGTTATTAAAAGCTTCTGTAATAAACTCGTCCATAGTAGCTAGCTCATTATCAAATGCAAATCCACTGTCTCTACTAGCTTGTTTAGCTTGCTCATATAAATTAACCATACGTCTGCCTAAAGCAGTAACGCCTTTACCTTTCTTAACATTCTGTCTTACCCAAAGAGCAGTAGCAGCATGCGTAGATTCGTGCAATACAGTTTCTGCATCTGCATTATCTGAAACAGCGACTGAATCTGTTATAGTAGTATATGTCCCATATTCAGCAACATCTCCTACAGCCTCTAACCCAGGGGTAACATTAAATTTTGTTTTCTTTATATTAGGTAGAGCTCTTAATTTTTGTAGAAGAGAAGCTTGAGGTTTTGTAAGTCTTTCTTTAAACACAGTACCTAATTTATTAAATACTTGTCCTAGAGTTTTTGCTTCTTTTAATCCTTCTATAATCTTTTTACCTATAAATTTGCCTGGTCTTTTAGAAGGTTTTTTCTCTCGTATTTTTCTAACTCCTTTAATTGAGTTTCCATCTTGGTCAAATTCTTCATATGATTCAAACCCTGCTTCATTAAGTTCTTTTTCTTTCGTATCAATGTCTTTTTTGTTTTCTTCTTTTTTACTCTCAAGAAGTTGTTGTTTCTTAGATTTAACTTTAGCTTTATTTTCTTTAATACTAGGGGCTAAAGTCTCTAATTGTGTTATATCTTTTTTAGTAGGATTAAGTACTTGTTCGTTGTTTAAAGGAGTTCTAATAGTTCCTTTACCTTCTTTAGAAACTAACTCAAGACCATTAGGTCCATCTTCTATAACCCCTTTTAAAACTTCTACTTTATCCCCCACAACACGACCTATTCTAGCTTTAGTACCTACTTTAGGGTCCTTAAGTATTGGGTTTTTAGCGTTGTCTATTAGTGGATTGTCGACTGTTCCTGCTGTATCA